>Ga0207708_10000203_pt1 | contig 47183 bp, 74 predicted proteins | sample KBSK5101metaG_FD_184340 | JGI IMG/M metagenome (GOLD analysis project Ga0207708, IMG submission 184340) | Corn, switchgrass and miscanthus rhizosphere microbial communities from Kellogg Biological Station, Michigan, USA - KBS K5-10-1 metaG... | ecosystem: Host-associated > Plants > Roots >... | reverse complement strand
CCACCGCGGCCGGGTCCTCAGCGGTCCACCGCAGCAGCACCGGCGGCAACGGGGTTCCGTCCGTGAACTCCAGCAGCATCCGCCGCTCGATCACCCGGAGATCAGTCATCGAACTCACCCGATTCGACGATGTCCAGCGCGATGTCGAGGGCGAGCCCCCACGGCTTGCTGTTGTCCTGTCCGTCCTGCACGCGGGTGAGAAGTCGCCGGGCCCGCTCGTCCGCCCACGTCAGGAACGCCGGGGCACGGGTCACGTCCCGCGGCGTGCAGGTCTCAACCGCGACCAGCTCAGGCAGGCTCACCCCGGCCCGGACCAGGACGTGGCCCACGATGCAGCTCGGCTGATCGTCGTGGACGTAGAGGCACGTTTCGTCCTCGCCGATCGGCTCGTAGACGAAGTCCTCGCCCTTTTCCGCTATCACCTCGCGGAGCAGTTCCAGCGCACGGTCGTAGGTGAGGAACTCAGGCATCGGACCCACCGGCCTCGCGCTCGGCCGCCCTCAGGGCGCGCTGCTCGGCCAGCCACCGCTGCTCCTCGTAGTGCTTGGCCATGTCGTCGCGCAGGTTGTAGAAGGCCCTGTACGTGACGCTGCCGAAGTCCCGGGCGACCTTGGATGCAAAGCCGGGCCGGTGCACAACCTCGACACCCAGCTCGGCGGCGATGCGCTCCAACTCCGCCAGACCCGCCTCGTCGGACTCGGCGGACACGCAGTAGTCGTTCAGCTCCGTCCGACCGAGAGGCACCTCGGGGTGCGACGCGAGGAAGCGCAGCAGCGCCCGGTAGTCGGCGATCATCTTGTCCCGCTCGCTCTTCTCGGTGCTCACTGGGAGGTCACCTCCCGAGCCATCCGATCGAGCGCCACAGCCAACAACGCGACGGTGTGGTCGCTGGTGTACTCGTGCGAGATGTACGCGGCCATGTCGCAGACCGCCTGCAACTCGCCGCGCTTAACCACCAGTCCCCGCATCGCCGTGAGCAGCAGCTCAACGTCCTCACGGGCCTGGGCAATCAGTTGGTCCGCTTCTGCGACTTCGGCTGCGCCGTAGCCCTCCGGGTTGGTCGGCGCGCTCACCGGTCCGACCCCTCACCGAGCGCCGCTTTCCACGCCTGGTGAGCGGTGGGCACGTGCACCGTCCCCGCGTCGATCGTTGCGGCGGCCTGCGCGAGGGTGGCGTGGACCTGGGCGTGGAGCAGGTGGAAGCGCTCGGCGTCCCGGGTTTCGGCTTCGACTGCGGCGTCGAGGTTCAGCTCCGCTTCCGTATAGTGCTCGGGTCCCGTCATGGGATAATTCCCTTCTTCGGGGGCGGTCCCGCCTTCGTTTGGACACGGCGAGCGGGGCCGCTTCGGTTTGTTCGGTGTCCTACTTTTGGTGCCGGTTTTGTTCAGGTGCACGGCTCGGCGGCGGAGATCATCGGAGGGTCACGCCGCCAGCCGGCGTCTACAGGCACTGCGTGCAGGGCGGGATCTCCTGCTTGCCGCGTCCCGGCTCACCCGCGAAGAGCGGCAGCGAGAAGCGGCGTTGCTTCTTGATGAGTCGGCGAGCCTGCCGAGCCGTCGGCCCAATGCGGCCGGTCTGTCGCTCGTAGTTCGCTAGCCGTTGGCGCCACGTCATCTCAATTCCCTTCGGTGCGTAGTTGCTTGTTCGTCCCGCCCACCCGGGGTCTCGGGATTGCCTCCCGGTCCTCTCCCGCCGGTAGGAGCGGTCTGCGGGTGGACGGGAACACTTCGGGTCCCCGACCGGCCGGCCAGAGCGAAGCGATCGCTGGGACCTCAGCAATGGATCGGCCATGGCTGAACTGCCGAACCGGTCGGGGACGTTCATGGGGTCAGGCCACCGGCTGCGCGTCGGTGATGCCGTGACGCGTGAGCAGGTCCGCGAGCGCGTCGACCCGCTCGGCGAGCTGAGCGTTGTCCGACTTCTGCGCCTGCCGCGCCTGCCTCAGCGAGGCGTCGAGCTTCTCGACCCGCGTCGACAGCCGGGAGATCATGTCCCGTTGCGCCGACAGGTTGACCTCAAGCGCGTCGATCCGCTGCCGCTCGTCAACGGTCAGCAGCGACCGGTCGGCGCTGTGGGCCTTGCGGTGCGCGGCGCGGAGCCGACGCTTCGCCGACTTGTGCTGCGCCCTCGCCAGACCCTCGTTCTCCCGGGCGTGGGCCATCTTGTAGCCGACCAGCCGGACCCGGGAGAACGTGCGCTTGTGTTCGTCCTCCATCTGCTTGACCGCTCGGAAGAACGCGCTGCGGACGCTGCCCTCCGGTGCGTCCGGCAGCAACGCGGTCAGGTCCGTGTCCTTGACGACCTCGCCGATGTCCATCGTGGCGAGGAACTCGTACACGACCTGCCACTGTGGACGATCGCCCTTCACGTCAAACATGTGCCGCTCCAAAGAGATCGGTGGATTCCCTTGCCTTGCCACGCCCCACCAAGCCTTGCCTCGCCCGGCCGCTCCTCGCCGGTCCCCGCCCCGCCATGCCTTGTGCTGCGGGACGCCCGGGCGTCGCACCCGGGTCGCTGCTTGACGTCCCTGCCTTGCCCGGCCTTGCAACGCCGCGCCGCGCCCAGCCGAGCCCTACCGGGCCCAACCATTGCCATGCCATGCCCAGCCGTGCGTGGGCGCCGGGGAGTCGCACACCCGGTCTCTGCTGGTCGCCCTTGCCTTGCCGCGCCACTCCAGGCCCGACCTCGCCTAGCCTCGCCAGACCTTGCCGGGCCATGCCCAACCAGGCCCCACCTCGTTGCATGGGCGCTGGAGCCTCGAACCCCAGTGGCTGCCCGCCGCCCCGATCCCTGCCTTGCCCCGCATCGCCTTGCACTGCCCTGCCGAGCCGTGCCATGACCCTCGCCCTGCCTAGCCCCGCGGAACCAAGCACTGCCACGCCAAACGCGGCCTCGCCCAGACCTACGCGGGCGTCGAGGTCTCGAACCCCGATGACTGCCGGTCGCCCGTCGTCCATGCCAAGCCCGGACTCACCACGCCATGCCGCGCCCGACCGTGCCTTGCCCCGCCGCGCCGAGCCGATCCCCGCCCCGCCACGTTGCGTGGACGCCAGGGGCTCGAACCCTGGTGCCTGCCAGCCGTCCGCCCCTTGCCTCGCCGAGCCCGACCATGCCAGGCCATGCCACGCCGGACCTGTCCTGGCCCCGCCGTGCCACGCCGTGCCTAGCCCAACCGAGCCGTGCGTGGGCGTCGAGGACTCGCACCCCGATGTCTGCTGGTCGCCCATCACGAATCTCCTTGCCTTGCCTTGCCCCGCCTCGCCCGGCATTGCCGAGCCGCACCTTGACCAGCCCTTCCTTGACCAGCCAGACCACGCGCAGGGTGCCGAGGACTCGCACCTCGGATGCCGCTGGTCCACCCCGACCTCCCTGCCTTGCCTCGCCATGCCACGCCTTGCCTGGCCTCGCCATGCCGTGGCTAGAGAATTTCGATGGCCGCCTCGTAGCGACCGAAGAGCCGCCGGTAGTCGCCCAGCCCTTCGAAGCGACCTGCGTTGTCCGCGACCGCGCGGAACTCGTCGATTTCGAGAACTTTCTGATCAATGGTCAGATCGGCTTCGAACGCCCAGTCCCGGAAGATCGCGCGGCACCGGTCGACCTTCGAGGTCTGCACCTTCACCGGCCGCACGTCGATGAACTCCGACTCGCCGCCGTTCCACAGCAGTTCGATCTCCCGAGGCCCCCGGTAGATCAGCGGGAACTCGATGCCGTCGACGGACACGCCCCGCTCGACCTTCTTGCCGGCCTTCAACAGCCGCGCCCCGCCGATGAGGGAGGCGAACAGGTTGGCGCCGGGGATGTACGGGCCGATGCCTTCCAGCCAGTACAGGCCGCCCTCCCACTCGACGCGGGCGATCTCCAACCGGTCCTCGTCGGTCTTGACCCGCTTCGAGTTGAGAGCCTTCAATTGCTTGGCGTAGGGGTTCAGCGGTGACGCGAGCCGCACGTTGTGCATGATCAGCGGGCGTGTCCCCTTGCCGGTGAGCCGGATCTTCATGCGATACTCCCTGTGGTTGGTGGCTCCGCTTCGGCGGAGCCGCTGTTCGTTTGAGCCCATGCCTTGCCCGGCCGCACCTCACTCGGCCGCACCTCACCCGGTCCAGCCCGACCTCGCCATGCCGCGTCCAGCGGTTGTTCGTCCCGGTCCGGGACGGGTTCGAGATTGCGGGCGGCGCTCACCGAGCACCCCACTCAGCCAGCCCGGCAATGGACGCCCGGGCCCTGCGGACGAACACGTCGCGACGTGCGCCGCCGTCCAGCTCGTCCGTCTCCGCCGCTTCCGCTGCCGCCTTCAGGTCGGACTCGACCCGGCCGAGAACGTAGGCGTGGACATTGCCGGGGTTGCTCGCGTACCACTCATCGATGGAGCGGCGGGCCTGGTCGATCTCTTCGCGGGTCGGGTCGAGGATGCTCATCGCTCTGCCCGTGCTTCCCGGCACCGCTGGAGCGCAGCAACCAGATCAGCCCTGCCCGCTTCACTTTCGGTGAGCAGTTCGTCCGTGGACAACGCGGACAGCTCAGCGACAGTGAGGTCCTTTGACTTCGGTCGGTAGCCCCAGACCACTTCTGCTGTGACGGTGGTGATGGTCATGCCGACTCCCTGATCTCCTGGCGGTCGACGAACCGGCGGTAGTTGGTCTCGCTGATCCGCAGCCGGGGGCGGCCGCGCGAGGCGACGTTCGTGGGGATGAGCCGGCCGGCGGCGATGTGCCGGTACACGGTGCGGGGGCTGACCCGCATCCGGGCGGCGATCTCGGCGATCTCGAACAGCTGCTCGGACATCACGCCACGTCCTCGGTCGGAGCAGGCACCCGCTTGACCAACTCGCCGTACTTGTCATCGCCGAACGTGGCCATGAGGCGGTCGATCGTGTCCTTGCCGGGCCTGGCGTATCCCGTCCGCAGGTGGCGCAGCATCGGGTAGCTGATGCCGCAGCCGTCGGCGCGCTGTGGGTCGGTGGTCCACCCGCGCTCTTCGCAGAGTTCGTCGAACTTCTTCAAGTCGATCGCCAGAACCTCGGCTCTCTCAGTCATGAGAGTTACCGTAGCCACTCACTCTCATCCACACAAGTCCACCGTTCGGCGGATGTCGCGGCGATGGCCATGTGGCCACTACTCTCGGGCATGAGACACGGGAGGGCCGTCAATGTTTCCTGGTCAAGAGCGCAGGAACGGCAACTTGCACTCCGGAAACCTCTCACACATGAGAGTGACATCGGGACAAACCGGATCTAGCCTTCCGACCATGTCCAAGGCGTGGCCAGTCGCCGAGTTCCAGGAGTACTTGCGCGCGTGCATGGACGCTGCCGGCATTCCCGACTTCGCCGAGTTGTCCCGGCGCACCGGTGTCGGACAGTGGCAGTTCAGCACCTGGAAGCAGGGCAAGAACCAGCCGAGTGCGGCGAGCCTGCGACGGATCGCGCCTGCACTCAACATCTCACCGCTGAAATTGTTCTTGGCGGCCGGAGTCAACGACGCCGAGGAACTGGACCTCTCGGGTCAGGTCGACCTGACCGTGCTGCCGGCGGAGCTCCGAGACTTCATCGCTCTGTACCTGGACGAACGCCTAACGGAGGACCAGCGCCGGTACGCCCGTCAGACCGTCGCCTACATCGCGTCAGGGTTACGGGCCGAACTGGCCAAATCGCAGGTCAAGCCGTCCGGGCGACGGCGTGCCGGCTGAGCGGCCATGGGCACCTGCAACTTGCGGACCGTCAAACGTGACGGATCTTCCATATTCATTCAGCCGGACTTCCGTAGCGCCAAGACCTGGTCACACGATGTCCAGATCAGCACCACATGAGCCCCCAGGACCCCGGGGTTGCCACGTCCCAGGTCGCGCGCCGGTTGGCGGATCGGCGCGCGGACCTGCATCCGCCGAGGGAATCAGGGGGCACCCCCGATGTACCGCATCGTCGTCCGGGCAGCCGGCACCGCCGCCGCGGGCTGCGCCATCTTCTACACCATGGCACTCATCGGTGCCGCGATCGACCCAGGCGGCATCACCGTGCCGCGTCAGCTCAGCCGGATCCTGCTCACCGTCACCATCGTGGGCGCCGTGGTCGCGGTCCACGGCTGGCAGGTGCAGGTCGGCGCCCGCCGCGCGGCCGACGAGGCCGCCGAGCGGACCGCCGCCGCGGTGAGCCACGCCGTGGCCGGCACGATCGAGCAGCTGCTGTACCGGGTGGCGGAGAAGACCGCCAGGACCGCGCACGACGACCTGGTCGCCGCGATCCGCGAGGTGGCCGCCGGTGTCAGTGCCGACCTCACCGACTCGCTCGGTGGGCGCGTCGAAACGTGGCTCGATCGCGCGCACACTAGGGGAATGATCGAAGAGGCCACCACGCGCCCGAACGGCAACGTGGCGTCCATCCGTCGGGAGGTCTGATGGCCTGGGTGCGCAAGCTGCCGTCCGGGTTGTGGACCGCCACCGTGCGAACCCCGGTCGGTCGGATCACCGAGTCGTTCGACCTGAAGGGCCAGGCGAACAACTGGGCGGCCGACCAGGAGTCCCGGATCCGCAGCGGTGAATGGATCGACCCGCGGCGGGCGAAGGTGAGCATCGCCGAGTGGTGGGTGCGGTGCCAGGACGCGCGGCACCTGGAGATGGCCAGCCGCAAGCGCGACGCCTCGCACTGGCGCTGCCACGTCGAACCGCGGTGGGCGCGGGTGCAGCTCGGCGCCGTCGTGAAGCCGGACATCAGCGCCTGGGTGGTGCAGATGAAACGGGCAGGGGTCGGCGCGGCCACCATCGAGGGCTCGGTCGGGGTGCTGCGGGCCCTGCTGGAGCAGGCGGTGGAGGCGGAGATCCTGCGCTCGAACCCGGCCCGTGGGGTCCGCAAGCCGAAGCGGGACGCGCACGTCGACCGGGTCCTCGACGACGACGAGGAGCGGCGCCTCCTCGACGCGCTCGACCGGATCTTCCCGGGTCGGACGGATGCCCGGCTGTTCTGCGAGCTGATCCTGGACACCGGGATGAGATGGGAAGAGGCCGCCGCCCTGCCGCCGGCCCTGATCGACACCCGGCGGCAGCGGATCCACATCGCGTGGGTGATGGAACGCGACGGCACCACGAGGCCGTACGCGAAGAGCACGGCCGGGAACCGGATGGTGACCTACGGGAACCCGCTCGTCGGCCGGCTGAAGGAGGCCCGGCTCGCCGCGCGCGAGGTTCGCGGGGTGTTCCCCGACGACGACCCGGGCCGGCTGGTGTTCACCGCGCCGGGCGGTGGGGCGTTGTCGTACTCGAACTGGCACCGGCAGGTGTGGAAGGTGGCGCTGGACGGGCGGCCGGCGGTCGGGACGGTGCGCGGCCGACGGGCGCGCGAGGCGGTGGCGGGGGCGCTGCTGGAGGACCCGCAGCCGACCTGTCACGACCTGCGGCACACGCTCGGATCGAGGCTGGCCGATGCCGGGATTCCGGTCCATGACATCATGGCGTTGCTCGGCCACTCGGATATCCGCAGCTCACAGCGGTATCTGCACAGTGGTGAGGCGCGTTTCGAGCGGGCCCGGCAGGCGCTGGCGAAGGTCCGGACAGGGTGATGATCTCCATGAGTCACTGGTGAGTCAGGAATGTGGCATGTCGTGTCACGTGGTGTCGCACACTGACTCACCATGACTCATGACTTTGCAGCTCAGCCGCGTTCCAGCAGGTCAACGGCGTGACCGGAAGTCGTTCACACCGAAGAGGTCGCAGGTTCGATCCCTGCATCGCCCACGCCCAGGTCAGAGGCCCTGAGGGAGATCACTCCCGAGGGGTCTTTTTGATCTCCATGTGTCAGCTGTGAGTCAGTACGAACTCGTAGTAGTTCCAGGCATGCCGATAGTTACCCAATACATCGGATGTCTGCTATTCCTGATTCCGGGTTATATCGGCAGGCAGCGGAGTCTCGGGATCTACCCGCTCCACCGCGTGGCCGATCCCCGCGTGGACCTCAGCCCACCGGTCCCGCTCGGTCACATCGAAGAACGGCAGCGGGCGAACCGGTCGGCAGTCCATGCAGACCGCCAGATGGAAGCCCGGCCTCACCCACTGCGAACAGCGGAGCGGGGTCGCCGGAAGCCGCTCGGTCATGTCGCCGATCCTCCCTCGGGTGGGCTGTCCGCGACGAACACCCGGATGCCCGGCATCCCGACCACGTACCCGGTCGCCTTGAGCCAGTTGATCGCCTCGCGCACGGGCGTGATCGAGCACTGGAACTGCGCGCGCAACTCCGTCGCCGTGGGCAACGGGTCTCCCGGCTTGAGTTGGCCGGCGGCGATGTCACCGCGGATGGACGCGATGATCTGATCTTTCTTTGAAGTTGGCATCGTTGATCTCCCTGGTCCGCACGACCATGAGATCACGCCCACGAAGACCCCTTCAACATCTTGGTGCAGGATCATGTACCGGCTGTTGCCTGATACATCATGCTGCATTAGGTTCGCGTTCGGAGCCACCTTCCCTGGTCCGCAAACCCGGTAGGTGGATCCGCCCGCCGGGCCGGGATGCCCTCCGCCAAGGACGCGTCCCGGCCCGGTCCCCCCGAATCGTCCGGGGGCTGCCTACGCGACGGGGCCCCGTCAGTCCCCCTCGCCCGTGGCGCCCCCGGACCCCCGGCCTGATGGAGGTCCGGTTGTCCCCGCACGATGAGGCCCGCGTTGCCGAGATCCGCTCGACACACAGGCGCAACAGGAGGGTGCGCGCGGCGTGCGGGCAGTCGTGGCCGTGCACCGAGATCGCGTGGGTCACCGAGCGGGAGCCGGTGCAGCGGTGGACCCGCGCCGAGCGGGCCCGCTTCGCCGCCGGTGTGGTCGTCCTGGGCGTGGTGCTGCCGTTCGGCCTGAGCCGGATCCTGCCGGTGCCGGCGTCGGTCGTCCTGCTGGTCCTGATCCCGGTGGCTGTCGGTGCGGCGCTGGTGATGGCGGGGTGGCGACGGTGACCCGGCGACTCGGGGCGCTCACCCGCTGGCTCATCCTCGCCGCCGTTCTCGCCGCCATCGCCACGGGAACCTTCTGGCTCGTCTCCGGTCCGGTGGGGGTGCAGGGTCCGTGAGCGCGCATCTGCCGGACCGCCCGTCGTGGTCGTGCCGCACCTGTGACAACCCGTGGCCATGTGTCACAGCGAGGCTGCAACTGCGCGCGGAGTACGACGGACACTCCGTCCCGCTGATGATGTACCTGACCAGCCACATGATCGGGGCGGCCGGCGACCTTGCCGACAAGCTCGCCGAAGACCGCCGTGCGTTCGCCGTCTCGGGTAGCTCACTGGGTTGTCACCGTCACCTGGACGCTCCACCCCACGTCCGTGGCGGTACCGGTGCAGACCCAGGTCGAGCGGACCAGCGCACCGAAGCCGTTCTGGCTGTCGACGTAGCCGGTCAGCTCCGGGGTGGTCGACTCCCGACGGAACTCCCCACCGAACTGTGCGGTGCCGGGGGACTTGAGTCGGTCCTTGACCGCGGTGTGGCAGGCGTCGGTGAGGGCCGCCTCCGAGGTCTTGCTGTCGTCCTTCTTCGGTGCCGGCTTGTCGCAGCCGGCGAGCAGGAGGAGGGCCAGGAGGGCGGGCATCGAAACCCGTCGGAGCGTGGAGGCGACCGTCACGCGACACAGTGTGTCGGTCGGGTGCCGTCCCGGTCACTCGCCTGATCGGCTACCGGTGCCCCGAGATCCGCTCTGCCATCCCGTACAGCTCACCGGTGGATCGGCGCCGGGCCCGGTCGAGCAGGGACCGGACCGTCTCGGCGGCGATCGGGTTGGCGCGGGTGCGGGCCGGCGCGAGCCGCTCGGCGGCGGCCAACATGCGGACCGCTTCGGGATCACGGCCGATCGCGGTGAGCGCCCGGGCCACGTCGAGGTAGAAGGTGGCGCGGCGGCTGACGGAGGCGACCTGCTCCGGGGTGGTCTCGTTGGCCATGGCGACGGCCTTGCCCGGGTCGCCGCCGTCGGTCTCCATCGACACCCGCCAGAACCGGATGTTCGTCGGGCCGAAGTTCAGGCCGAGCGTCGTGGTCTGCCCGGTGGCCGCGGCGATGGTCTCCGCCTCGGCGATCCGGGCGGCCGCCCCGGACCCGTCGCCCTGGGCGTAGGCGCCGAAGGCGGCGGTGAGCAGGAGCTGGCCGCGAACCTCCAGGGCGTCGGGCAGGTCGGCATGGGAGGTGAGTTCGCCCGCGGCGGTGTCCGCGATCAACTGGGCCCGGCGGTACAGCCCGCAGCCGGTGGCGGCGTGGGCGCGGCTGTAGGCGGCGAGGGCGAGCATCACCGGATCGCCGAGCAGTTCCGCCGCCTGCTGGGCCCGCTCGCCGGCGAAAGCGGAGCCGGCCGGCTGGCCGAGGTAGCGGATCTGGAAGCTGGTCGTCTCGTGGGTGCGGACCAGCAGCCGCAGCGCGCCGGCCCGGGACGGCCCGAACGCGGTCGCGTGCAGTGTGCGGATCAGCTCGGGCAGCCGGCGGGCCGCGGCGTAGTCGTCGCACCGGTCCCGCAGGTCCCGGATCAGGAGGAACTCCCGCTCCAGTTCGGCGAGGCTGCCGGGGGTTCCGTCCGGGGTGTAGGTGAGGTCGGCCTCGACGACGGCGCGCATGACCTCGTACGCGGTGCCACCGACCTCGGCCTGTTCCCGGTCGGTGGGGACGACGGGTTGGCCGGTCAACTCGGCGACGGAGCAGCGCAGGGCCTCGGCGATGCGGGCGATGACGAAACGGTTGTCGGCGCCCTGCTTGCCGTTCTCGATCCGGGACCAGCTGGCATTGGAGATGCCGGCATGGTCGGCGGCCAGCCGGATGGACAGGCCGCGAACGAGTCGCTGCGCCTTGATCCGTGCGCCGATCGGTGAGGTCACGAACCAACGGTACACATCCGTATCACTGATGGCGATACGCCTTCGTACCGTCCATCCATGGACCCCGAGACGTCCGATTTCATCATGGCCCGCCACCACCCCTACCGCCTCCTCGCGGTCGTCGGCATCCTGCGCTGCGCGCGCCGGTGCGGACCCTGGCCCTGCGGTCACTGGCAGCTGGCCTCCGACCGCCGCCGCCGCTTCGATGATCTGGCGGCGATCGAGCGGATGACCGAGATACTGCGCACGCCACCGGGGCAGCCGTGACCTCGATGGCGCCGGCCCGCGCCGAGTCCGATCCGGTGCTGGTGCTGGCCGAGCTGGTGACCAGGCTGCGGCACGCCGGCCTGCCGCTGCCGATGGACCGCGTCTCGCTGACGGCGGCGCACGAGCATGTGGTCGGCCTGCTCGGTGCGCTCGGCCTGTCGGTCAACGGCGAGGTGCTGGCGGAGGCGGACTGGCTGCTCCTGCGGTGCGCAGCGGCACCGCGTCAGGCGTCGGGCTTGTCCTCAGCCCAGGCCGAGAGCCGGCGGTAGAAGGTGGTCCGCGGTGTGTCGGCGGCGTCCGCGAGGTGGGAACGCGGCACGCCGAGCTTGTCCGCGGCGGCGACCGCGGCGCGGAGCTGGTCCGCCGCTTCCGCTGTCGCCGCCGCCGCGCGGGTGACGTCCTCGATCGCCTGCCGTTGCTCGGCGGTCTTCGGTACCCACTTCGGTCTCGGCATCGACATGATCCTAGGCCCTTTCTGTTCCAGGTCGGCACAGCATCTTGTCGTCGTGCCGCTCCCTTGTTAGTGTTCCATATCGGCACAGTAAATGACGAGGAGGGGAGCCGGGATGAAGGGACGCGGGGAACCGAAGCTGGCGTCGGTCGCGTCATGGCTGGTGCTGGCCGCGTCGTTCGGCCTGTCCGCCGCGACCTGGATCGCACTCGCCGAACTGGCCGGATTCTCCGGTCACGTCCTCGGACTGTTCCCGCTCGCGTGGCTCATGCCCGCGGTCGTGGACGGGTACGTGGTCGTCGCGCTCGTGCTGTGGATGTCACCGGTTCCGAAGCGCGTCGCGCGCCATGCGCGGTTCCACACATACGTGGCCGGGTCGATCGGTGTGGTCGCGCAGAGCGCCTACCACTGCCTCACCGTCCTGAGCGCGACAGGAACCATCTGGCGCGCCGTCCTGGCCGCCGGGGTCGGCGCCCTGCCGCCCGCCGCCGCCGCGTTCAGCGTCCACATGCGCGCGCTGGGTCGTCGAGAAGCCGGCGCTGTCGACCCGGACACCAAGCCGGACATCGCGGCGGACGTCCAGCCGGTTCCTGCCCAGGTCGCAGCACCTATCGGGGCGGACATCGCGGCGGACGCCGGAGCGGTCACGGAGCCCGCCCGAACATCGACCCGGCCCGCGCCGAAGCGGTCCCCCGCGGTCAACGCCAGGGCGGCAGCGGCGATGCAGTCCGATGGGATGACGGTGCCCGAGATCGCGGACGTACTCGGTCTCTCGGAGCGGCAGGTCCGGCGGGCGCTGAAGCCGGTCCCGATCGGTGGCGGGTCATCCGAACCGGAGCCGGATCGAGGTTAGTTAGGAAACCAAACCACGGACATTGAGGCGGACCACGTCGGTCCGTACGGAATAGGAGGAGATCGAGATGGCGTGGGAGGACCGCACCAAGGCGGAGAAGAAGCAGCTCCGGAAGGAGGCCAAGGAATACAGGCGCACCGACGACGACCACACCTACACCGTGACCACGGCGAAGGGGACGCGACTGACGGTGAAGGGGATCAATTCGGCGAAGGCCGTGGCCGGCAAGGACGGCTGCATCAAGCGCAAGTAGAGACAGCGGGGTGCGGTTGACCTTTGGTAGGGGATGACCGCACCCCGCTCCCCCACGAGGAGGAGTGACTAGTTGACCACGGAGCCCGTGGACCTGGACAAGCACGCCGAGCTGGAGCCCGTCCCCGACGCGGAGGTGCACGTTGTCGAGCCGGACGTGCTCGGCGGGCTGGTGGATCCGCCACTGGAACCGCGCACGCTGTACGGGACGATCGTCGACTCGCACGATCACCGCCGGCCGCCGGTCATCCCGGCGTGGCTGCGCAACCGGGAGCAGCGGCGCGCGTTCGTGCGGCAGTTCCGGGCGATGGTCGGCTACCAGGTGGCGTTCCACACGGTCCGCTCCCCGAAGTACGCGGCGAAGATGCTGGTCTTCGCGCCGTGGGGGGCCGCGGTGCTGGCCGGGCGGCAGATCCGCTGGTGGTGGCACCCGGAGCTGTCCGCGCTGATGCAGCAGGCGGTGACGGACAAGGACATCGGTGCCGGGCTGAGCACGGACGGGCGATTGCGTTCGGCCCGGCTGTGGCGCGGCATGGTGCTCGGTGGCGAGGCGGTCGCGGTGGCGTGCGGGGTGGCCGCCGAGCTGGCCGCGGCGCCGGGCTGGGTGCAGGTGCTCTCCGCCGGTGCGGCACTGCCGGTGCTGGCCCGGGCGGGCCGGCCGGCGGACGGGACGATCCTGGACCGCACCAGCACGGGCCCGCGGTTCACCCGGCTGACCGCGGAGATGGTGCGCAACGCGCTGGTCAACGCCGGGATCGGGGTCAAGGAACCGGGGTCGCTGCGGTTCCCGGCGCCGGGCATCCACCGGGACGGGCCGGGCTGGCTGGCCCGGGTGGACCTGCCGGCCGGCATGGTCGCGGTGAAGGCGATCGAGGCGCGGGAGAACCTGTCCAGCGCGCTGCGGCTGCCGGTGGACCAGGTGTGGCCGGCACGGGGACCGGACCACGCGGGCCAGCTCGACCTGTGGGTCGGATACCTGCCGGTGAGCAGGATGGGCCGGCCGACATGGTCTCTGGCCAGGCCGAACGCCCGGACCAGCGTGTTCGAGGCGAACGAGTTCGCGACCGACGAGCGGCAGCGGCCGGTGTCGACGGTGCTGTTCGAGCGGAACTTCCTCATCGGCGGTGTGCCGGGTTCCGGGAAGACGTACGCGGGTCGGGCGGTGGTCAGCATCGGCATGCTCGACCCGACCTGCGAGCTGAAGATCGCCGAGTTCAAAGGGGTCGGGGACTTCATCGACCTGCGGCACCTGTGCACGACCTACATCGTCGGAATCGACGACCAGGCCCTCGACGCAGGTGAGGCGCTGATCGAGTGGGGACTGGCCGAGGCCGAGCGCCGCGGCCGCCGCATCCTCGCGGCGAAGCAGCGCGGCGACGCCCCCGAGGGCAAGGTGACCCCGGAACTCGCCGCCAAGCCAGGCTCCGGACTGCACCCAGTGATGATCGCCATCGACGAGGCCCACGAACTGTTCCTGCACAGCAAGTCGGCCGGTGAGTCGATGGAACGCCTGGTCAAGCGGGGACGGGCACTGAACCTGATCGTCGTGCTGATGACCCAACTCCCCGACGCCAAGAGCGTGCCGCCGGGCATCACCCGCTCGGTGAACCTGCGCTGGTGCCTGGCCGTCATGGACCACATCGCCAACGACCAGATCCTCGGCACCGGCGCCTACAAGCGTGGGGACGCCGCGACCGGCTACCGGCCCGGGGACGACGCCGGTTGGGGCATCACCGCCGGCATCCCGAACGCCAAGGCGGCCCGGTCGCACTTCCCGGACGAGGCCACCTGGAAGGCGATGGTCGCCCAGGCCACCCAGCTCCGAGGTGCCACGCCGGTCGGCGGCCGCGAGGAGCAGGTGTTCACCCGCGACGTGGTGGCCGACACGCTCGGCGTGTTCGCGCCCAGCGAACGCGGGCTGCACTGGCAGATCCTCGCCGAGCGGCTCGCGGACCGGCTGCCGGAGGCGTACCCGGACGTGACGGCGGAGGCGATCAGCGCGTGGCTGCGCTCGCGCGGCATCGACTCGGTGGACGTGAAGTTCGCCGGCGCCAGCCGGATGGGTTGCCGGCGCGACCAGCTCCAGCAGGCGCTCGCGGGTCGGAACTGACGATGACCCCCGGACCCCTGATTTCGCGCTGTTCCGCCGGTCGCGTGGGCCGCCCCGACCTCCGACCTCTCAGCGTTTGCGCAGGTCACAGCGGGTCGGGGCCGGGTCGTGCCGCTCCGACCCTGATCGGTGCTCCGACCGTGATCGAACAGCGGGAGACATAGATGCACCCCTTCCTCTTCGGTGCCGCGGTGGTGCTCGCGTTGATCTACGCGGCGCGGTGCGCGTGGCGCCCACTCGTCACCTGCAAGGCCTGCGGCGGCTCCACCATCCGGCCGCGCCGGTCCCGGCTCGTGACCGCGATCCGAGGACCGCGCGCCTGCCGCCGGTGCCGGGGAACGGGCGCCCGGATCCTGCTCGGCCGCCGGCTGTACGACCGGATGCGCAAGCTCCAGCGGGCCGGCTCGCGATGAGCCCCTCGCTGATCGTCGGCGTCATCCTCGGCGCGCTCCTGATCGGCGTCCCCTCCGCCCGCTGGGCGCGACTCCAGCGCGCGAAGGCGGACTGGGACGGCGCCGCCCGGCTGCACCGTGGCGCCCGGGCCGGCTTCTTCCGCGCCCTCGGTGCGTTCCTGCGCGCGGCCGCCGGACCGCTCGCCGTCGGCGCGGTCCTCTACGTGCTGTACCTGCTCGGGCGGGGACAGCGGTGAACGAGGTCGTCCGGGAGTGGGCCGGCAGCGTCGACGCCGTGCGCCGCGCCCTGGAGATCGCCGAGGGACGCGGACAGCTGGTGTCCGTCGAGCCGCTGCGGGCCGGGCCGCGCGGTGTCGCCGTACGCGTCGTGCTCCGGCCGGCCACGTTGATACAGACTCCGACAGCACCCCGCCAGATACCCCGCCAACGACACCGTCACCTCGCGCGGTGGATCGCCGCTGGCGCGTTCGGGCTCGCCGGCCTCACCGCGCTGCTCGGCTGGGCCATCTACCTCCTGTTCGTGTGGCTCGCCGCGCACGTCGCCGAGGTGCTCGGCGTGCTCGGTGCCCTCCTCGCTGCGCTCTGGCTCTTGGGTCGTGTCGGGGTGTGTCCTGGGGTGCACTGCCCCGGGTGTCGTCACCGCTGAGATTCCGGTGTGGCCTTGCGCGATCGACCTCCACCTCTGCCCTGCCCGACGCGGGCCGCGATGGCCTTGTCCAGGTCCTTGATGAGGTACAGCGGCTTGCGGCCGTCGAGCATGGCCACGTGCTGGATGGCGTCTCCGAGGCGGCTGATGGCGCCCCGGAGGCTGGACGGCTCCATGTTGTAGCGCGGGGCGGCCAGCTCGATCGTGGCCGCCGGCCGCCCGTCCACCGTGATCCGGATCTCAGGCATCGTCGTCAACGTCGTTGGCGATCTTCATGAGTTCGGCGCGGAGGTCGTCGTCGATGGCGTCGGCGGCCAACTTACGGGCCACATCCGGGTACATCGCGTTGACCTTGCGGCCCTGGTCCTCCAGGGACTCTCCGTTCGACAGTCCGGTGCGGGTCATGTCGCGCAGCCACCGTTCGGTGAGGGCGTGGTCGGTGCCGGACCCGATCCGCAGTCGAGGCGCCCGCTGCCACCACCACGCCGCGTCGGTGATATCGCTGGCGACGCGGAACAGATGCATGGACCACGCCTTGGCGCGGACTGCGGCGGCGGCCTGCCACTCGGCGCTGGCGTCGGCGGGCGGTGCTTCTTCGAACAACGCCTCCGCCGGGTCGGGGGCGGTGGTGACGAGGTAGCTGAGGAGCGTGTCGCGCAACAGGTTGGCGACTGGCACCTGCTCGGGTGTTTCGGTGGTCTCGGTCATGCCTCTATCTTGCAGCGTTGGCGCTGCGTTGTCAAGACATCATCGCAGCGATATCGCGTTAAAGAATCTTGTCCAGGCTCTTGCTATATGCAACGTTGACGCTGCATACTATAACTACGGAACAGGGAAGCCACCAGGGAGGACAGAGAGATGACCACCAAAACCCAGCACATCATCGCCGCCGCCGACCGACTCGCCACCCGCCCCGGTGGGCCGGTCCGCCTCACCGCTCTGCGCGCAGCCCTCCCGGCCATCGACCGGAACACCCTGGACGCCCTCCTGCTCGACCTGGACGACGACCGCCTGATCGCGCTTGAGCCCGACCCGGACCGCCTGGGCCTGACCGCGGACGACCACGCCGCAGCGGTGGACCTTGCCGGCCGGCAGATGCACCTCCTGCGGGTGCGCGCCAAGTAGGGGGCGGAGGGGACCGGGAGACCGGGCCCTCCGTTGATCCATGTGAACGTTAACATCTGTCCTCCGCTCCCTGGACAGCAAGAAGCGGCCCGACCACGCGCCATACAGCTTGACGCGGTACAGCATGACGCTGTAGGCTACAGGTATGACGCAGACGAGCAAGACCTACCAGGCCGGCGACGAGATCGACATCAACGGCACGACCGTCACCCTCGCCGCCCGCAAGGGCCGCAACGGCATCCGCTGGACCTGGGTCATCCGGACCATCGACCTCGGCGGCGAGTCGTACCTGGCCACCCCCGAGGAGGCGATCGCGGACGCCGCCCGCACGCTCAACGCCCCCGAATGCCGGCACGGCGAGCCCGTTGTCCTCTTCTGCGTCAAGTGCCACGACCAGGAGGGCTGAGCCATGACAAGCATCGACATCAGCCTCGGCGGCCGGGCCGTCAAGGTCGACCTGGACCGGCTGACCCCGACCGCGCGGGCTCTCGCCGAGGCGATCGCCGACACCCCGGGCCGGGCCGCCGTGGACATCTGGATGGAGGCCGACGCCCCGATCAGTGAGACCACCCCGGACTGGCGGTCCTGGTTCACGCCCGAGGAGGCGGCCAGGCCGGAACGCCGGCCGTGGCGCGGCTGGTCCACGGTGCCGCTCGGCGACCGCGATCCGCACGAGCGCCTGGAGCACGAGGCGCGCAAGGTCCCGCCCGGCTGGCACGTGCTCGGTGCGCACCCCGACCGTCCGCTGCCGTCCGCCGGGCCGATGCGGGAGGCGACGAGCGTGCAGGTGCTGGAATACCTGCGGCAGCGGGGTCGGGCCATCACGCCGGCGACGTGGCGCTCGTATGTCGCCCGCAGTCAGGCTCCGGCTCCGGCTCGGCACGTGGAGCGCACTCCACTCTGGAACCTCGACGACATCGACCAGTGGCTTACCGCTTGACGCTGTACAGCATGACGCTGTAGACTGAGGGTACGAGGCACGGGGGATTGACAACTACACAGAGGAGCCAAGCGATGGGCATCATCGACGCCATCTGCACCTACCACGTCGAGATCCGCCACACCGGCAGCCAGGAGTGGAACCACATCCACCACCCCGACTGGGAGACCAGCGCCAGCTACGCCGACACCCTTGCCTACGCGCAGCGGGTACGGGCCAACCACCCGACCTCCCTGGTGCGGGTCGTTGAAGAACTGGATGGCCACCCGGATCACTACATCCCGGTGGACTGATGCGGGCGCAAAGAAACGGCCCGACCACGCGCCAGGAGGAAGGCGCGCGGTCGGGCCGCTCTTATCCGCGAAGGAGTTGTGATCAGGGGAGGCCGGCCCGACCGCGGGGGTTGGTCGGGCCGGCGAAGGGGGGACGTGTCAAATGCTACGGGTTGCGCTGGTTGATGACCGCCTTCATCGTGGCCGGCGAGTTCACGTGCCTGCGCGCCCACCAGGCAAGGATGAACGGCGAGAGCGCGCCGACACCGAAGAGGATCCAGTCCTGCTGCGTGTTGCTCAGCGGCAGTCCCCACGCCACGACGATGCCGATGACGATCGTCGCGGCGGTCTGGAGGCCGGCGCGCGACAGCAACGGCTCGGTGGCGGTACCGGTCACCATGGTCGGCAGAGTGGAACGAGTCATGGTCATCTCCTATTCGACCCGGGGATCCGTTGCGTAGAACAGGTCGCCCGGGGTTACGTCCTGCGGTAGCCGACCATCATCGAAGAGGTGGTACCCGACCAGGCAGAGGATGTGATCGACGAGCTGCGAGCAGATCATCCGCTCGGACGACGACACGTACCGGCGCAGCCGTGGGGTCGAGATGTGCACCTGCACCGCCGCGAGCGCGAGGTAGTCGGCGAAGGAGTACGGCGTGCCGTCCAGCTCGGCGGCGACCTTGCCGGCCATGGCCCGCTGCGCGTCGGTGAGGTCCAGCCGGGCGTAGGCGTAGCCCGGGCCGTGGCGCTCGCCCATCGGGACGATCCTGGCGCCGGCCGGCATGGCCTCGATGCACCGGTCCCCGTCGAGGGCCAGGTAGGCGTGGGTGAAGCGGCAGGAGTCCCGCAGGATCGACTGGCCGAGGTTCACCGCCCAGCCGGTGTGTCCGCCGATGGTGGAGAAGCCGACGTCACCCTGCCGGAGGGACATCAGCCGCTGAGCCCGTCGACGATCGCGCTGAGCGAGAACGCCAGCAGCGCCAAGCCGGCGGCGAGAAGGGCGAGACTCACCCGTGCCGACACCCCAAGCGCGGCAAGGACGATCAGGATCACAGCTGCGAGGTACAGGATGGCGACGACGACCTTCACGGGCGCCTCCTCAGTGGGATGCGACGTAGATGGCCACGGCCACCCCGATGACGGTGATCACGAGTCCGCCGAGGCCCATCATCATCGCCACGCTCGCGCTGACACCTCGACCGCGACCTTCGGCCTTGTCCAGCCGGGTGGCCAGGTCCGACACCCGTTCGGCGAGCGCCTGAAGTTCGACGCGGGACGGGAATGACGCGGTCTGGTCCGACAGGGTCTGACGGAACTCGTTGACGCTTTCGAAGCGTTTTTCTGTTGCGGTCTCTGCCTTGACGACGGCCTTTTCCGCCGCGGTCAGCGCCGCTTTCACTGCGGTATCCGCGGCGAGCAGGGCGGCGGTCAGTGCCTGCCCCTGAGCGTCGAAGCGTTGCTGGTCCCGCAGTTCTTTTTCGGCCAGCAGCGCCAGCAGGTGGTTAAGGACGCTGACCCTGCGCATTCAGCCGCAGCCGAGCTCGGCCCGCAGGTTGTGGATGTCGCTCGCCAGCCGCCGCCCCGTCTCGGTCTGCGGTGGTGCGGACCGGTAGGCCTCGTCCAACGTGGTCAGCAACTTGCACCACCGCTGGTCGTTCGCGCGCTCCGCCTTGTCCTGCTGGGAGATGGACCAGTTGGTGTAGGCGTACCCGCCGCCGCCGAGCGTGATCATCGACAGCCCGATGGCCGCCAGCGCACCGAGGCGGCGCCTCGACATCGGTCCGGTCATCGCCGGCTCAGTTCGAAGATGGCGGTGATGGCGACGGCAGCGGTGACGAGGCAGGTGCTGAGTCCGACCCAGATCCGGGCGTACCAGATTCCGCCGATTGCGCCAGCCGCCGCGCCCCCAGCGCGCCGGGGATGCCCAGGAGTGCGGCCATGACCAGCATCGCCGTGGGGTCGACCGAATCGTGGTACAGCATCCACCCCACCCCGAACGATCCCGTGAGTGTCGGCACGACGTCGCGCACCAACACCGTGATCAGTCCGATGACTCGCTCCGCCTTCACGCACCGCCGCTCCTATCTCCGCTTGCGGTACCCACCGATCAGCGGGTCGGTATGCCCTGCGACGGGGTCCAGGTCGCAGAGGTCGTGCGGGTGCTGCGGTCAGGCGTCGAGGGCGGTCGCTTCGGCCCGTTCGGCGGCCGCGAGGCGGTGACGCAGGTCGGTGATCTGGGCCTGCAGCGCTGTGACCGCAGCGGACTCGGCCGCCGCTGCGGTGTTGATCGCGGCGAGGACCGCAGCGGTGTCCAGCGAGGTGCCGCCGGCGGCGAGCGCGTTGACCACGGCCGCGAGCGCGGAGTCCCGGGCCAGGTCCGCTGCAGCGAACGCGGCAACCTGCGCCGTGACGCCCGCGGTGATCCGGGTCTCCAGGTCGACACCCCAGCCGTCGAGCTGGTCGCTCGTCGCGCTGCTGAGGAACACCTGGCCGCCGTTGCCGAGATTGCCGAGCAGGCCGGCCTGGTGGGACTGGAGATTGCCCACGCCGGGCAGGTCCGCCACGGCGATCCGCCGCCGGGTCATGCCGTCGACGAGCCAGTGCTGGCCGTCGCTGGCCTTGACGAGCATCTGCACGTCATCGCCTCCTGAGATCGCAGCGGATGGTGTGGCGCCGCCGACGTAGGCCGCGACCATGGGAAGGAAGACGTCCCACGGGAACTCGGTCCCGGGGTCCATGTGGTCGCCGCCGTCTTCCGGGTAGGCGAGGGTGATGTCGGCGTGCCCGACGATGCCGCGCGGGCCGGCGGAGTTCGCGGTGTACCAGGCCGCGCGAGTCTCGGCGACGCTGAGCCGGCGGACCGGCAGGCCGTACTTCTTGCAGTCCTCGGCGACCCACCTCGCCGCCTGTCGCAGGGTGCCGTAGCTCGCTTCGTCGAGCCACTGGGCGCGGGTCTGCTGGGTGCCACACAGCTCGTGGTGGATGCCGAGCCGGTTCCCTTTGCTGAACGCACTGTTCGACCGGTTGGAGGTCAGCACGCACTGCACGGTGCTGTTGCTGTCGTGGAAGAAATGGCAGCTCGTGCCGTCCGTCCGGCGCTGGTCGTACGCCGCGCCGTCCTCCGCACTCGTCGATCGCTCCGACCCGGCGGTGTAGTGGATGACCGAGCACATGACCTTGCGTCCGTCCCGGCCGGTTCCGTAGGCGGCCGGCTGGACGAACGGCAGCTCGGGATACTCCGGTGACTGCATCGACGCCTCCCGGTCAGATGTCCACGCCGGTGTCTGTCGGGTCCGGCCCGGCCATGAACACGTACAACTCGATCGGCTGGGTCGCGGAACCGGTCATGGTCACGTTGTTGCTGCCGCCGGCCCGGGCGACGGTCAGAAGGACGCTGAGGGTGACCGTGCCCGGCGCGATCGAGCAGCACATCACGTGGGACTGGTTCGGGGCGAACGCGCTGTTCGCGTTCGACTCCATCGTGATCAGCACGGTGTCGGAGGTGCCGGCGCTACCCGATGTGCTGTACCGGAGGTTGGCCTTGCCGGTCTCGCCGGAGGTGACGTTGACCCGCAGGTTCGACGTCATGACCATGTATCGGTAGCCGGTCCGGCAGGAGATCGAGTCCAGGCGCAGCACACCCAGTTCGGTGCCGGAGAACGTCTTGTCCGAAACCCGCTGGCCGTAGGCGAGCAGCGTGCCGTTCGCCGGCACCCACGCCGAGCCGTCGTACGGCTCCAACTGTTTCGTGCCGGTGATGTAGGAGACCATCCCGGCGACCGGGGAACTGACCGCCGACGTGCGGGTGCCGGCGGACGCGTGCGGCGTGACGACCTGGTCCCGGACGTTGGCATTCGCCCACGAAGCCGTGATGGTGGTGCCGGCCACGAGCGTCGTGTAAGGCATCTACGCCTCCCCCTGCTGGCCGTGCCAGGTGCCCATCGGGCGGTCGTCCGCCTCGGCGGGGATCGGGTCGTAGCCGAGCCTCAGGTAGGCGTAGCGGGCCGGAACGCCGAGCAGCCGCAGCGCCTTCGTGGCGGTGGAGCCGGCCAGTTCGCCCATCACGGACGCCTCGGACTCGGTGGTGCAGTGGCCGGCGCCGCAGCACCGGCCGAGGTTGTCCGGCCGGCCACCGCCGACCTGCACCGCCCACCGCCACCCGTCCTGGCAGCTCGGATGCACGTCCGTGTCGATCGGGTGCACGACCACGGTCACCTCGGGCAGCGGGACGTCGTCCACGGGCCTCCTCGGTCAGAAGAACCAGAGCGCGGAGTCGAAGAGTCCGGTGTCCCAGCGGCTGCCGGCGAAGGCGACGTATGCGGTGGCGGACCACAGCTGCCAGGTGGTGGTCCAGTCGTCCGGGGTGATGTCGTGCGCAACCCCTGCGATATGGCAGGCGCGGGTGATGGAGAACCCGCCGGGCGGGGTCCGGACCACGGTGATCTGATCCCGGACCAGGCGCCCGAGCGCCTGCGGGAACAGCGTCACCGGGATCTTGCGGGGCTTGATCTCCAGCTTTGTCACCCGGTACTCGGGGTCCTTGTACTGCTGGACCACCCACTGGGCCAGGGCCAGCGCCTGCGCATCGGTTTCGCAGATCAGGTCCGTCTCGGTGCTGCGCCGGTCCTCGTAAAGCGCGCGTGATGTGGCGTCGAAGACGTTCTGAGCAGTTCCGCCGGTGCGGGTGTAGCTCGCGTAGTTGACGACCAGATCGGCGGAGTAGGCCACCTCGATGTCGGTGTACGGCAGACCGGTGCCGTCGTCGGCGAACGTCGCCTGCGAGGTGATTGAGCGGCTGTTGTCGATCAGGGCCGTCTGCTGGTCGAAGGTGACCGCGCCGTCGGCGGCGACGTACAGCGCCCCACCCTCGGCCTTGACCGTTTCCTCCAGGCCCTGGAGGGTGTCGTCCGACAGGTCGGTGGCCTGGAGCGTGGTGACACCGACGTCGATGTCCCGGACGCCGGTGTGGCCGGCCGCGTCGAGCCAGCGGTGCACGCGAGCGCCGGCCAACTCGCCCGCCCCCGTGGGGGTGACCGCCATGCCGTCCACCGCTCCGAGCGCACTGAACTCGTCCGCGCACGGCAGGGTGGAGACGGCGTCGCCCTTGCCGGTCGCCCCACCCGACCAGGACTCCAGCCAGTCCAGCACGTACCCGCGGTAGATCGGATACGTGACGCCGGCGTAGGTGGCGGTGATCCGGATCGGCCGTAGTGGCCGGATCTGGGTGATGCCACCGGAGACGTAGGGGCTGCTCATGTTGGCGGGGCTGAACCGGCCGTCCCGGTTGTTCAGGACGACCGAAGCGGTACCGGACTGCCATACCTGAAGGCCGCCGGCGCCCTTGGTGCCGCGCCCGAACGCCCGGTCGGTGCCGACCCTGCGCACGTAGGCCGACACGTCGGTCCAGACGATGTCCGGTCCCCAGGTGCTGGTGTCCCAGATCCCGGCGTCCCACAGCCCATATGTCGAGGTGGCCGCGGACAGCGCCACCTCGACCGTGAAGGTGACCCCGTCGTACCAGGTGACCGACACTGCGGCCCCCTACCGTCGCCAGCCCGACCCGGAGGTCCGCTCGTAGGCCTTGATCGCCTCGATGACGGCCTTGCCGGTGTCCGCCGCCGTGGAGCCGACCGGCGCGTTGACGGTGAGGTGGTTGTTCATGACCGGTGAGGCGGTGGCGCCAGCGGCGGAGGCGGGACGGGAGGCCGTCGCCCCGCTGCTTGCGCCCATGAGCTGTGCCGACTTCATCGCGTTCAGAACTGTTTCCCCGCCCGCGAACTTGACCAGCTCCGGCCCGTGTTCACCCACCCATGCCCAACCCGGTGGCGGGCTACCGCCTATCGCGTAGCCCTTGATGACACCCGCACCGACACGCTGGTCCTTGGGGATGCTGCCGACGGTCCGGTATTCGAGGGTGAAGGTCGTGCGGACGCTCTTCGGGATCCGGTTCAGGGTGCCGATCAGGTTGTTGATCTCGGCCTCGGTGAATCCGGCCGCTCGCGCCGTGGCCCTGATCTGCTCGACCTGGGCCTGGTAGGCGGCGTTCGCCCTGTCGATCGCGGCGGCGGACGCGTTCTCGCCGCCGGCCAGGGCGATGTCCGCCAGCCGCTTCGCCTCCGCGGCGCGCACGCCCGACAGGAGCGTCTCAGCATTGGCGCGCCCCTTGGCGTTGGTGATGTCGAGGCTGCGGCCGTTCTCCTTCGCGGATTCGGTGATCGCATCCAGGGCCGCCTCGAAGTTGATCGAGGCTTCCTTCGCGCCGAGTTCGGTGTTGATCAGATCGTCGAGGTTGCGGCTCAACTGCTGGGCGGCCCGGGCGGCGGCAGAGGTGGCCTCAGCCTGCCGACCCATGCCCAGCGCCGCATCGTCCGCAGCTTCCCCCGTCGCGGTGAGGGAGATGACGGCGCCGTCGGCGCCGTTGTTGAAGTTCTGCCAGAAGTCCGCCGCACCCTCGAAGGCCTTGCCGATGCCGGGGATCTTCGACAGCCCGACGGTCACGGTCTCCAGGTTGTTCGTGAACTGGTCGAAACGCTTGCTCAACGCCTCGACCACATCACCGATGATGATCAGGGTGCCGCCGACGATGGTCGCCACGGCGCGCATCCCCTTGACCGCCCCGTCCCCACCGCGGGCGAAGCTGGCGAACATCTCCGAGGCCGCCTCGCCGATCAGCGGCAAATCGCGGGCCAGCTCCTTCAGTACCGGCACGGACGCCTTCACCGCGTCGCGGAAGCCGGGCATCGCATTCACACCCAGCCCGGCGATCCCCTCGGCGAGAGGTTTGATCACGGGGAGGATGTCGGCGATCGCGCCGCGCACGTCCTCGGACACCTGCGTCCACGCGGCACCGAACACCCGGGCCGACGCGACCAGTGGTCCCTCCGCCCCCTGGGCGAGGGAGGTGATCTGCTTGCCGATCGGCTGGAACACGTCCGCGAACGCGGCCTGCACCACGTTCGACGACTTCGCCGCCAGCGCCACCACCCCGGCCAGGACCGCGCCACCGATCGCGGCCAGCAGCAACGCGTTCAGGGCGGCACCGACCGCGGAGGCCAGGAGTGTGGCCATCGCCAGTCCGGCGCCGACGATCGCGGCCTTGGCCTCGACGGGCACGTTGGCCCACGCCTGCGAGATCGCCGCACCGAGCCCACCCTGCCCGGACAGCACATTGTTGATCTGCTGCCGGAACCCGAGCAGCCCCCGCTGGGCGCCGCGCAGCGGGTTGTTCGCCTGCCGGTTCGCCCGGTCCATCGCGACCCGCAACCGGTCCGCCTCCCGGCGGGCCTCGGCAAGCTGGCGGGTGATGTGCTGGACCCGGTCCCCACCATCGGTGAACGCCCGGTTCAGCCGGTTCTGTTCGTGGGTGGCGTCCTCCATCGCCTCGCGGAGGCGCTGCTCCTCGCGCTCCATGTCGCGGAGGTGGTCTTCGGCCTGGCGGAGTTGGTCGACGAGGGCCTGCGGTGCGGCGTTGCCCAATGCGTCGACCTGGCCGCGGAGGCGGCGCATCTCGTCGGCCGCGTCATCGGCGGCATTCGACGCGGCGTCGAACTCCCGGGTCGCCTGTGCCGCCCGGGCCGAAGCGACGGTCAGTTCGTCGCCGAGCTGGTCAGCCTGCCGCTGCGCGACATCCAACGCGCCGGCCATGTCCCGCACGGAACGGGACGCCTGGTTGAATTCGCGCCGCGCGTCGGCGGCGGCGACATCGACCCGGAGTTGCACCACGGGGGTCACCCCCGTTCGGCCGCCGCCGCTTTGTATGCGTCCACGTAGGTGACGGCCTGGAGGAAGTGCCGGTAGGGCCAGCGGCGCACCTGGTCGGGTTGGGCGCTCAGGATCCGGATGAAGTCGATCCAGTGCTTGTCGATGAGGTCTTTGACTTTGCCGGGCGGCGACCAGGCTTCTTGCGTCGCTCTGCCCGGTTGGCCGGGGGGTCGGCATCACCCCATTCGGCGGTGGCTTCCTCGGCGGCGGCGACCTCGGCGGGCAGTGGTTCCCAGGTGATCCCGGACCACGCCTGGACCTTGGGTTTGAACGTGGCCACGGGGTCGACACAGCCGGCCTTGCGCCGGGCGATCCACACCACCGCCCGCAGCGCCTGGGTGGACTGGCGGAACAGGTGACGCAGAAGCTCCGGCGGGCTCATCCCCCACGCGTTCTCCACCTGCTCGATCAGCCCGGTCTCCTCGTCGATCAGTTCGATCAGTGAGATCTCCACCCATTCCGGGCCGCCGTAGCGTTCGCGGTCGGCGTCGCTCATGCGGATGCGCGGCATCTCAGCCCGCCTCCCGCCGCAGCTGCTCCTCGGTGCGCTGGACAGCCCGCGCGACCTCGCGGTTGAAGTCCGGGATGTGCGGCCTCAGGGTCTTCCACCACACGTTCGGGGCGTTCTGGCTCGCGGCACCACGCCACGAGCCGTCGCGGTTCTTCCCCATGATCGGATGGCGCCAGCGGTGGGCGTCACCGACCACGAACTTCACGACCCGCCGGATCCGCGGCGGTACCCGTTCCTCCTTGAGGACGATGTCGACCCGCGCACCGGAGGACAGGGTGGACACCTGCGAGTCGACCGCCCGGGCCATCGGCGCCCGGAGGCCACGGGACGGGATCGCGGCGCGGAACGGCCGACCCCGACCGGTGCGGCGACCGGCCACGTCGGCGGCCCGGATAGCGGCCTTGACGTCGCGGACCGCTGGTCGGGCCGCCGCCTTGAGTGCGACGACAAGTTCGCGGCGCAGGTTGTTCGGGGCGTGGTCCAGCGCCGCAGCGACCCGGGGCAGATCCTCCCGGCCACGGAACCGGATGCTGGCCACTAACCGACCTTGGCGATGCTGCTGGCCGCGTTCCAACTGGCGCTGACCTCGGTCGCCCCCGCGACGGCAGCGTTGATCGACATGTCGGCGAACACGGTGCCGAAGAAGTACTGCGCGGTGTTCAGACTGCTCGGGTAGAGGTAGAACCTGCGGCTCAGCCCGTCGATGGCCGCGGTGTAGGTCTGCGGCGTGGAGTCGTCATAGAAGCCGGCGAACTCGCCCTGCGCGTCGGCGATGCCGGCCACATACGTCTTTGTCGTCTCACCGAACGCCGTTACGTCGATCTTGTCGGACGTGAAGTTCATCGACCATGTGTTCTGGAACGTGATCGGGCTGGCCGCCGCCGAGGTGGTGGCACCCAGGTAGATCACGGCGTTGCGGCCGGCAATGCGTCCCACGGCTACTCCTCATCCAAGAGCCGCAGCAGACGCGCGGCAGCGTTGTCGAACGTTCGATCAGCGACGGCCTCGCGGGCCTTGAGTGCGGCGGCCTGCCGCTGGTCGTCGTGGGCGAGCCACCACCGCAGCTGCTCGGCGGCCTGCTCCGGGCAGGTGAACGTCGGCAGCATCGGCAGCAGCTCGTCGCCCTCGGGTCTCGGGTCGCGCAGGAAGAAAGCGCCGATGGCGGCCATCTCCACCTCGCGCGGCCCGATCGACCAGCCCCGCGTCGCACCGTCCTCGGCCTCGCGGCGGTAGAGGTTGATCCCGGCCCGCATCGACCGGTAGACCTCGACCGTCGCGGCGTTGTCGAGACAGTCCGCCGGGCCGGTCGCGACGAACCGGTGCAGCGGCGAGTCCGTGCTGAGTTGCTGCCAGTTCCCGGCGAGAAGCACGTCCAGCCCGGCGAGGTCCATCCGCTCGAAGAAGCCGATCCGGCTGGCGTAGCCGGTGCCGACGAACGCGAAGTCACAGGCCAGCGCCGGGTCCACCGGGCCCGGGGAGTGGAGGGTGGGGCGGTAGCAGTGCCCGGCATGCGCGGCGCGGCTGACCTGCTGGAAGTCCTCGATGTTGATCGGGTCGGTCAGCAACACGAGGTCGCAGTGGCTGGCCAGTTCCAGCTCGCGGGCGTGCTCGTAGGGCTGCTCCGTCAGGATCGCGACCACCCGCACGCCGTCGCGGCGCGCGAGCTTGAGCAGGTCCGTGTCGACGAAGAAACCACTGGTGATGAGCAGGACGTCGGGGCGGACCCGGTACAGCGCGCCGGCGAGCCGGCCGGCGGCCAGCTCGGTGGCCTGCTGCCCCGACAGCGCCTTGCGGAAAACATGGCTGCCGGCCTGGAGCAGGACGCTGTCATAGAAGGTGAGGGCGTCACCGAGCGGGTAGTCGACGACCTGCTGCCCGGCGGCGCGCAGCGCCTCGACGTAGCCGGTGTGCACGTCCAGGACGCTGAAGCCGGGGCCCGGCGCGCAGGCCAGCCACCTCACGTTTCCACCTGCACCACGAACTCGACCCCGAGGTACGCCTGGCCCTCGATCTCGTACTCCTGGTAGCCGGAGGAGGAACGCACGACGGCGAAGGCCACGATCCCGGCGAGGCTGCCGTTGACAGCGGTCCGCACGGCGGTTGTCGAGGTGGGGGTCGGGTCGCAGATCGCGTCGAGCTTCGCCCTGCCGCCGCGGTCGCTGGCTTTGCTGGCGAGCACGATGATGCCGAAGTTCAGGGCGTCGCCGGCGCGGTCGAACGCCGAGTCGTAGGTCGCGCCGGCGTACTCGACCACCGCGACACTGGCGTTACCGGAGACCGGGATCGGGCCGGCGAACTCCTGCACGATCCGGACGGAGTCGAGAGTGGCGAGCCGGTCGGCGATGGCGTCGCGGATCTCGCTGAGGGTCGCCACCGCTCACCTCATCAGGATCGGCGTGAGCCGGTACGGGGCGAGCATCTCCATGGCCGGGCTGCTCATGCGGGCGCGGACGGCTCCGTAGTCGCCGTAGCCGGCCACGCCGAAGGCCATGCCGCCGAGCTTCAGGTAGTCACCGGAGAGGATCTTCGCCGCTTCGGTGATGGGTGCGGGGACCTCGGGCCAGCCCCACACGCCGGCGATCTGGACCCGGTCCGCCCGTGAGGAAGGTGTGTACGCGGTGGCCGGAAAGGTCAGCGCGGCTACGGTCCGGATCTCGGTGTACGGCTCGGGTTCGATCTCGACGGCGGCGTTGACCGGGAGGAGCTGGTAGTCGGTGGTGGTCCAGGTGGTCTCGAAGGTGCCGTCGCCGGCCGAGTCCGTCTTCAGCGTGGTGACGGACACGAGGTCGGGGACCTTCAGGCAGTACCAGCTGTCCGGGGTGAGCGTCTTGGTCGCGGTGACCCGGTTGAAGTGCCGGTCGCAGTGCCGGTCGATCCACCGTTTGACCGCTTTGCAGGCGGCGAGGATGGCCACGTCGTCGAGGGCGTCGCTGATCCCGGTGCGGTCCTTGAGCAACTCCGGTGTGCAGTACAGGCCGGACAGGTCGGTGGACACGACAGCCCAGGTGCCGGCCACCACGTCGGTCGCGGTGCCGGTGCCGATCCACACGTACTGCCAGGTGCCGGCGGCGGTGCAGGGGATGTCCTTGTGGTAGACGCCCGTCGAGTCCCTGGTGATCTCGGCCAGCGCGTAGGTGTAGGTCGTCGCGGTGCCCGAGGGATCGGTGATGACGAGGGACACCGTGGTCGGGTCGGTGGCGACATCGCTGACCTCGAAGGTGTTGGTCAGGGTCGCCAGTTCGCTCGCGTTGGTGAAGAACACCTCGGCGCCCACTACTCACCTCCGGTGACGGTCGGCGCGGAGGAGCGTTGCGCGGTGACGGCGGCCATGGACGTCCGTCGGGCGGTGACCGCCGGCGCGGAGGTTCGCCGGGCGGTCACCGCGGCCGCGGAGGTGGCGCGATGGAAGGCGCCACCGACGATGGCCTGGGGGTTGACGGTGCCGGCCGGTGCGGCCGTCCCGGTGAACCGCTTCGCGGTCTGCTTGAGCAGCGACCCCGCCGCGTCCAGGGTGCCGGCGAGGGTCTTGGCCATGGAGCGGGTCAGCGTCGCGGCCGGCGCGAGGCTGCCGGCGAGGGCCTTGCCGGTCTGGCGGACCAGCGCCCCGGCAGGCGTGAGTGTGCCGGCGAACGAACGCAGGACCGCCTTTGCGGCCGCGAGAGCGCCCGCTGGGGTGATGGTGCCGGTGAGGCGCTTCGCGGCCTGCTTCGCCAGCTCGCCGGCCGGGGAGAGTGTTCCGGCGGTGGCTTTCTGGTCCTGCCGGACGAGGCCGCCCGCCGGGGTCAGGTTGCCGGCGAAGCTGCGCAGGAACGCCTTGATGACGCCGATCGCACCGGTAGGGGTGATGCTGCCGGCGAAGGACTTGGCGGTCTGCTTGACCAGTACGCCGACGGGCGTGAGCGAGCCGGCGAGGGGCTTCTGGTCCTGCCGCAGGAGCGCGCCGTCCGGCGTTAGAGACCCGGCGAAGGACCGCAGGACCGCCTTGATCGTCGACAGCGCACCGGTCGGAGTGAGGGTGCCGGCGAGGTTCTTCGCGGTCTGCTTCAGCAGCGCACCAGCGGGGGTGATCGACCCTGCCAGGGCCTTGCCCATGGTGCGCAGCAGCGCGCCGCTCGGGGTGATCGATCCGGCGAGTGTCTTGTTGGTCTGACGGACCAGGGCGCCGGCCGGGGCGATGGAACCGGAGACGTCCTGGGTGAAGAGCGTCCCGCCCGCCGCGGCCGATGGGACCGACCGGGGTCGGGGCCGGACGTACTGCCAGGTGGTGTCCGGCCCGAACAGCGGCACCGCCGCCCCCTACAGCTCGCGGACGTACACCGTGCCGGCGATCGAGGCGTCGTCGGCGAGCCCCTGTTCCATGCGGATGCACAGCATGGTGTCCCCCTGGCTGGCCTTCGGCCGCATCAGCTCCGGGAAGATCATCTGGAGTCCGGTGCGGATGTTGAAGGTGTCCGAGTGGACGAGGATCTCGGTGCCGGTGCTCGCCGTGGTGGAGGCGACCGCCTCGGCGGTGAAGCTGGCCGCGCCGTCGCTCGGGTCGGTCGGTCGCGGCGTCGTCGAGGTGCCGTTACCGGAGGTGGCGTTGTCGGTGACGATCGACCACTCGACGAACTCCTCCTGCGCGTCACCGATCTCGCTCTTGTTGCCGATGAAGATCGCCACGACTTCGATCGGCTTGTCGTCGGCCGGGGTCAGCTCGAAGAAGTCGTAGTCGCCGTTGGCGTTGGTGAACGACGACGCGGCGAAGGCGACGGTGTAGATACCACGCTGCGCCACGGGCGACCTCCCTCAGAGCTGGAGAAGCGCCCCCATTTGCGGGCGGCGGCGGAGCGGGTCCGACACGGCGGCGACCGCGGCGGGCAGGAGTTCGAAGACGAAGTAGGACCACATGGCGGTACCGGTCGAGCCGGCGTCGAGGTTGAGGTTCACCGTGTTTCCGGTGCCGCTGGTGGTCGCGGCCTTGTACACCGAGATCCCGTCGACGGCGCCACTGAGGTGGTACGCCTGCTCGGTGTCGGTGCTCGTGGGCAGGCCGAGGGCGTTGAACTCGGTGCCGGCGGCCATGCCCAGCGACCCGTCGACGGTGTTGGTGTAGGACACCGTCAGGTTGTTGGTGCCGGAGGTGCCCCGGCTCGACGCGCCGATCGGCACCGTGGAATGTGCGCCCGTGAACGTGGTGACCTTGACGCCTTTTCCACCGCTGGTGCCGGTGCCGGTCCACGTCGTGGTGACGGTCATGCCGGACTGCGACGGGGTGGTGTACGCCCACGCCGCGGACACCGTTCCGCCGCCGGTGCCGGTCTGCTCGGGCAGGATCTCCGTCCAGCTGAGACCGACGGAATCGGAGAAGACGACGGTGATGGTGCCCGTCCCGCTGTCCGTGCTGGCCACCGCGACGATCAGCGAGTTGGCGACCGGCGAAAACCCGGCGGTCGTCACGGCCGATCCGGTGGTCGCCGTGGTGAACGCCGGATCGAGGCCGGCCGCGATCGCCATTCAGTGCCTACGCCAGCCCGACGGGACCGATGTCCTCGAACACGTTGAGGCCGAACCCGGCCAGGGTCGGACCTGACACGGTGAGCGTGCCGCCAGCGGTGGGCGAGCCGATGCTCACGCCGTTGATGGTCAGGCTGCTGTACTGGGTCAACGTGGCGTCCCGGTCGAGCTTGATGTTCTGCAACGCCCGGGTGCCTTCGTTGAACGTGATGGTGCAGGTGAAGACCTTGCCGTTCAGCCCGAACTGGATCACGTAGGGCGAGGTCGGGGGCAGGCCGGTGTTCAGTTCGAGCTCGGGCATGGTGGTCTCCCTGCGGTCAGTTGAGCGGAACCGCCTCTAGGAGCCGGCCGTGAAGGTCAGGTCGTACGTCGCCTGGAGTGAGTCGCCCGAGGCCAGCGTCACCGTGGAGAACACGGAGCGGTCCAGCAGCGTCCCGCCGCCGGTGGCGGCCTGCGAGAAGATGCCGTGTTCGACGGCGGCGATGGTGGCGTCCGCAGTGAGGGTGCCGACGGTGCGGAAGATGTTCGCCGACGCGCCTTCGGTCAGCGTGCCGGTCGCCCGCGTGTTGTCCGGGTTCAGTGCGGTCGTGGATTCGGTGACCAGCGCGGTGTCAGCGGCAGCCTCGGCGGTGTTGCCGGTGCCGATGCCGTGGTATTTGAGGATCTCCGGCTCGACGGTGCCCTGCATCGCGTCGACGAGGAAGTTCACGCCGGCCGTCGTCACGACGCGCAGCGACGCGAGGCCCAGGTCGACGACCTCGCCGTCGGCCCGGATCACCGTCAGCCACAGCTGCCCGAACATCGTCGGCAGCCGCAGCGACCGGGCGAGCCCGACCCTGCGGACACCCCGCCACAGGTGCCGCAGGTTACGCAGGCGCCAGTCGTTGACCTCCCGACTGAGGCCCTTCTGTGGGGCGCCGTGATCGAGCACGTCCGTGACGGTGACCGGACGCATGGGCCAGGCTCTCGGCTCCACCACGGGGATCCGGGCGCCGGACCTGCGGATGATGGCCAGCCCGAGGTCTCCGGACGGGCCGATGGTGCCACCGTGCATTGCTGCTCCTATCGGTCCGGCCGGCCGCGGGTACCGCCGGGGTGCATGCGCCATGTCGTGATCGGGAGGTGGCCGAACTTCGCGCCCTGCTCGCACATGGCGAGCCAGAGTCCCCAGTCCTCGCAGGGGTCACCGGTGTCGTCGGGGTGGTCCTGGAAGCCACCTGCGGCGCGTACGGCTTCGGTGCGAGCGAGGACGGTCACCGGGATGTAGTTGGCTCGGGCCAGCAGTGCGGCATCGAAGGGTTTGCCCTGCATGCCGGTCGGGTCGTCGCCGTCCCACTGCGGGTAGACGACGTCCACTCCGGTGAGGCGGGCGTACCGGGCGCACAGCTTGAGGTGGTCCGGATACAGCTCGTCGTCGGAGTCCAGGAAAGCGACCCACTCCGTGTCGACCATGGCGAGCGCGCGGTTGCGGGTGTGGGCCGCGCCGGCGCCGCTGACGTCGAGCGCGACCTGCACCGCCACCGGTCGCAGGGTCTGGCCCTGCACGCTGGCCAATGCCCGCTCGTACGGCCCCCCTGGCCCCATGCGTGGCGGGTGGGTGGCTATGGCGACGCTGATGTCCACGCGGCCTCCACCATCAGCCGGACCATCGCCGCGAAGTTCGTCCCGGACTTCCACCCCAGTGCCTGCACCTCGGTGAGGTCGGCGGGGTGCTCGGCGGGGGCGACGGGCCCCTGGTCGATGTCGACGACGGACCAGTCCAGTTCGGCCGCGTCGAGGGCCACGTCCACGAAGTCCCGCACGGTGTGGCGGTGCCCGGTGGCGACCACGTAGTCCCCGGGCCGGTCCGTTGTGCCGATCAGTGTCAGCGCCCGGGTGAAGTCGGGTGCGTAGCCCCAGTCACGGCGGCCGAGGACATCGGTGAGCCGTAGCCGCTCCGGGGAGCCGGCCCGGATGCGGGCCAGGGTGGCGCAGATCGTCGGGGCGAGGAAACGGCCGTCCTGGCGGGGTGAGGTGTGCGAGTACAGCACCGCGTTGGAGCAGCGCAGCCCACGGGTGCGGCAACCCTGCACGGCCTGGTGGGCGAACAGCTTGGAGATGCCGTAGAGGCCGTAGCGGTGCGGGTCGTAGATCGCCGAGGAGGAGGCGTGCACCACCGTGGCGTCCGGGCAGACCTGGAGCACCGCGTCGAGCAGCCGCACCGGCCCGAGCGCGGTCACGTCCGCCAGCAGCGGCGGTTGCTGGGTGCCCCACGCCCCGCCGGGTGCGGTGACTGCGGCGAGGTTGTAGACGACGTCGGGGCGGGCGACCCTCAGTGCGCGTTCAAGGCTGCCCTGGTCGAGGAGGTCGCCGTGCAGCAGCCGCACCCCGAGCGGCCACGTCCGTGGCCGGCGCACCAGTCCGAATACGGTCTGGCCGGCGTCGAGCAGCTGCTCGGCCAGGTAGTAGCCGTCCTGGCCGCTGACTCCCAGGATCAGCGCCGTCACAACAGCACGGGGGCGGGAATCGGGACGATCCATCGGGGCCGCGGGTTGTTGCGGATCATCGTGCGGGTGTAGTTCCAGGCCAGGCAAAGGTAGGTGTCGACCCCGCCGGCCACCTCGGCCGGGGCGAGGATCGGTATGCCGGTGCCGGGTATGTAGCGGCCCTGCTTGGCCGGGGTGGTGTCGGTGACCAGCCGCAGCTCGTTGCGGGTCAGGCCGCAGAAGTTGAGCAGGGTGGTGGCCTTGGCGGGGGCGCCGCAGCCGGCCACGGTCCGTTCGGCCCGCAGTTCGGCGGCGATGAGGTCGAGCAGCCGGGTCCGGATCCGCTCGACCCGTCCCTGCATCCCCTCGTAGGCGCCCCAGTTGTCCAGCCAGCTCTCAGATGCCCGCAGCGCGTCCACGGCGACGCTGGGCTGCGGCGTGGTGGCCAGGGTGACCCGCAGCGACCCGCCCTGCCGGTCGGTCAGTGCGGCGGCGGAGACGAACAGCCCGTGGCGCGATGCGGCCTGCTCCAGGCTGGACAGGCTGAAGAAGTTGCGATGCTCGTGATAAATCAAATCGAAGGCGTTGTTCACGAGCAGGTCCGGCAGGTACTGGACCTCGACCGTGGCCACGCCATCCGGCGCGAGCAGGGCGCGGATGCCGGCGAGTACGTCGGCGACGTCGGCGACGTGCGCGAGGACATGGTTGGCGACGACGATCCCGGCCCGGCCGCGCCGGTCCCGGATGTCGTGCGCGGCGGCGAGTCCGAACGGCCGCACCAGCACGTCCAGGCCGCGCCCGGTCGCGGTGGCCGCCGGCCCGCCGGCCGGGTCCACCCCGACAGCCGGGTAGCCGGCGAAGTGCCGCAGCATGTCCCCGTCGTTGCAGCCGACCTCGACCACGCCGCGGCGGGCGAGGTCCGGGTACCGGCGGAGCAGGTCCCGGGCGTAGGCGGCGTGGTAGGCGCTCAGCGGCGCGCTCGCGCTGCTGTAGAACGAGTAGCCAGTGCCGAAGAGCACGTCGTGGTCGACGACCTCCAGCAACTGCACCAGCCGGCATTTCGCGCACACCGCCACCTGGAGCGGGAACCGCTCGACGGGCTCGTCCGCGGTGGCCGTGTAGGCGTCCGCGATCGGCGATTCGCCCAGGTCGAGGAACTGGTCCAGCTCGATGTGGCCGCAGGCGGAGCAGGAGGTGCGCTTCACCGGATCACCGCCAGGCAGTCCTCGCGGGTGACGCGGGTCTGGTCCTGCACCTTGCCGAGCACGATCGGCGCACAGGCTCCGGAGTGGATGTCCCCGGGCTCGCGGTGGCAGATCGGACAGGTGGTGCCGCAGCCTTTCGTCGGGCACGGCTCGCGACGCCCCTGGATATACACCGACTCGACGTCGGCGAGGGTCGACACGTCGATCCAATCGACCTCGACCAGCGCGCCGCACCGCTCGCAGTTCACCTCGGGGTGCGTCGTCACCGGCCCCACCATTTCTCCTGGAAGATTTCCTCCGCGACGTCCCAGGCGGCGGCGATCGCGGGCGACTTGAATCCGACCGTGGAGTGGTGGTGGGTGTCCACGTCGGCGACGGTGACCCGCTTGCCGGCGGCCCGGGCGGTGAGGCAGACGTCGTCGTAGCCGAGGAAACCGGGATACCGCTCGTCGAAGCGCAGGTTCTCGACGGCCCACGGGCTGAAGACCATGATCGAGCCTTCGATGAACGCGACGTCCCCGGTGCGTTCGCCGAAGTCGAGCATTCCGGAGTCGGTCATCTGGTGGCCGGTCGTCTCCGACGTCCACCAGGCCAGCGTCTTGTCGCCCTTGCCGCCGCAGACCCCGACGAGCGCGACGTCGCGGTCGGTGAGGGCCATCAGGAACTTGTCCTCGGCGAGCGGGTCGAGCATTTCCAGGTCGTCGTGCAGCAGGATCACCGCGTCGAGGTCCCTGCCCCGGTAGCCGTCGAGGATGGTGTTGTACGCCACCGTGAGCTGGGTCTGCCCGGACAGGGCGAACAGCGGCCGGTCGCCGGTGTGCGGGATGACGTTGCGGCGCAGCTTCTCCCAGGAGCCGACGCAGGTTCCGTAGCCGATCACGACTCGCCCCGCAGTACGGCCAACTCCGCCGGTCCGCCGACGACCAGCACCCGGTCGGCGAACCGGGTTGCGTCGAGCGACGCGCGGATCTGGTCGTACTCGGGTCGCGTCAGGTCCTTCATGACGAGGACGAGCTTGTCCGTAGGCCCGAGCACCACGGCCGAGGTGAGCGCCTCGATCAGCGCACGATCGCCGCTCATCACGACCACTTCGCTTCGAAGACGGCCCGGTCCTTCAGCGCCTGCTCGGCCAGCGCCCCCCTGGTCGTGGTGTTGGCGAGCAGATTCGCTACCTGCGGCCCGCGCACGTACAGCACGCCGCCGGCGAGCCGGGCCCGCTGGTCGAGGTCGGAGTCGAAGTACCACCAGCGCATGGCCTCGTCCGCGCGCATGCCGATCTCGCCGCGGATCACGAAGGCATGCGGGGTCATCCGGTTGCGGGGGTCGTTGCCCAGCTCGGTGAGCAGCGCCGGGCGGGTCATGGTGGTGTGCGCGATGACCGCTGTCCCGTGGGCGCGCAGTCCGTTGGAGCACGCGTCGTACCAGCCGGCCGGGACCGTCGCGTCGTCATTGAGGATCGCGACGTCCCAGGTGGTGATGCCCTCGGACTCGGTGTGCTCGGCGATCCGGTCGAGCAGCACGTTCCAGTACCGGCTCAGGTGCGGCGGCTGCTCCTCGTCGCGCCAGACCTGCACGTCGTGGCCGCCGAACGCCTCGTCGAGCCTGGTGGCGTCCACCGGCGGGTCGGAGGCGTTGTCGAGGACCAGCACGCGGTCGCACTGGCCGCGCAGCGACGTCACCAGCGCGAGCAGCCGCGCCGGCCGGTTGTGGGTCGGGATGATCGCGTACCGCGGCACGGTCCAGGTCCGCTCCGGTGCCGGGACCATCTCCGGGCCCTGCTCGCCGACCAGCTTGAGTGGAACGCCGGACGACGCGTTGACCGCGCGCTGCCGCCAGTAGTCCTCCTCGGACAGCCAGGCCAGCTTCGCGTGCGTGGTTCCGACCCCGGTGTGCACGTGCAGCGGGATGTCCAGGGCGTTGACCCGCACGCAGAAGGACAGGTCTTCGCTGATCAGCGCGTTGGTAGAGGGGTTCCGGGCCCGGCTGTACCAGTTGGGCCCGAACTGCGCGGCGACCCGCTCGAACACCGACCGGTGGATCAGCACACACGCCGAGCCGACCCCGTGCACCCGGGTCAGGGTGTCACGCGGGTAGTCCCAGCGGGTGTCGAAGCCGGACTCGCCGTCGATGGTCTTCCAGTCCAGGACGACGGGGGCGATGACGGAGCGACGCCCACCCATGCCGTCGTTCTCGACCTCCCGGTTCGCGAAGGCCAACGCACCGACGACCGGGCGTTCGGCGGGATCGGCGGCCTCGACAAGCCGGTCCACGGTGTCCGGAGCGAACCCCATGTCGGTGTCCACCCACCACAACCAGCCAGCGGTGGAGTCGGCGAGGAATTCCCGGACCGCGGTGTTGCGGGCCTCGGCGAGGCCGTCGGTGCCGCCGCGGATGGCGACGTACCCACCGGTCCAGATCCGGCCTTCGGTGGCCGCGTCGTACGCGAGGAGCTGGGTCATCGAGTGGTGCCACGAGTAGTGGACGGTGTCGGTGTGGACGTAGGCGACGGCGACCGCCTGCGTGGGGTCAATGGTTGGTTCTTCGGTCACGGACGGTTCCCCTTGTGGATGGTTTGGGGTGGATGGTTGGGAACCCGCGGCCGGCCAACCATCCACGGAAACACCGGCCGCGGGCGATCAGGAGGGGCGGCGGGTGTTGCGGCGCTCGCCGGGATTCGCGGTGGCCGCCTCGTCAGGCACGTCACCGAAGTACTCGAGCCGCGGGGTGGTGAACGCGAGGTGGTAACGCGGGTCGGGCGAGAACTGGCCGGGGTTGGCCAGCACGAACGGGTCGTCGGCCGGCCAGTGCGAGCCGGGCGGGAACCGCCGGACCGAGCCGTCGCCCAGCTGGACCCGCAGGGCGTCCTTGGCGTACACGATCTGCATGGATGGTTGGCCTTTCTTGGGGACGCGGAAGCCCCGGACCGTGGGGGTGGTCCGGGGCTTCCGCGCTGGTGGGGGGCTACTCGAAGCCGAGGCCGGCGAGCTGCTCGCGGATCCTTTCGACCTGCTCGTCGTCACCGTTGGAGCGGTGGATCTCCTGCTCGGCGAGGAGCCGCTGGATGGTCGGGTCACCCGATTCGGCCGCCCTGCCGAGCGCGGCCTTCTTCGGTTCGGGCGCCTTGGGTTCGGGCGCCTTCTCGGTGCCGGTCTTCGGCTTGATCACTTCTGCCACGGAGGGCTCCCTCAGGTGCGGGGCGGATGAGGTGGTCATGGGCATCCGCTGGCTACGCCGTGTTGACCAGGAGCTTGAAGGCGCTTGTACTCGCTGCCCCGCCACCGATGCGGCTGTACGCGAACCAGGCGCGGGTGCCGTTGGGCAGGTTCGTCGTGGTCGACGTCAGGTGTGGGACCAATTCGACCGACATACCACCGCGGCGGGCAATCACGTACTGCTGGAAGTCCCCGACGATCGCCAGCCCCGAGTTCGCCGCGGTCGACGTGGTGGTGTCCGGCATGTACGGCGACTCGTACACCGTCTTGCCGAACAGCATGTCCGCCCATTCGGCGGGCAGCGACTCGGTGAACGCATGGAACACGTTCGCCGTGCCGATCTGGCGGATCTTGTTGTTGACGTCGACGGACATCATCCAGGCCGCCTTGCGGCGGAACCGCTGGCCGAGCGCCTTCCACACCGCGTACGGGTCGTTGGCGCCGAAGTTCACCCCGGAGGTCTGCACCGCGACCCGTGCGCCGGCCGTGGCCGACAGCACGGTGAGGATGCCCTGCGGCTCGCCGGTGCCGGTACCGCGGGTGAACTTGTCGACGAGCAGCTCGTCGTAGCCCTCGGCGAGCAGCGTGGACATCTCCGCCGCGAACGAGGGGTAGTCCTGGCCGACCTCGATCGTGTAGGGGATCAGACCGCGGGCCATGTAGACGTTCACGACCGGCTGCGCCAGCGTCGGCGAGTCGTCGGAGACCTCGACGCCTTCGGTGTCGAAGGACCAGGTGACGCCGGCCGAGGACACGCCCTTCCAGGCGTTGGTGTTGACGTCGACCTGCCGGGCGATCTGGAGGAACGGATTCCCGGACCCCTGCGCGGTAAGGATGATCGAGGGATCGATGAAAACGGGAATTCCGAATCCTCCCGCTGTGGTCGTTCCCTCCGACATTGTCCGGTATTCGTCGAACGCCATCATGGCGCGGCGCTCGTCCTCGCTGAGGTACATGGCGCCGTTGGGGCGGGTGACCATCTTCAGCCACGCGTCGCGGTACGCCTCGTTCTCGGTGACGAGGATCCGGCGGGCGATGTCGGTGGAGACCCGGACCTGCCGCTCCACGGTGTCCTTCTCGTCCGCGCTCAGGTGTGCGGCGGAGTTCCGGTCGTCCAGGACTCGCAGCGCCCGGTCGCGGGCCTCGTTGACGGACATCCGCCGCACGTCGCCGTACGGGTCGGTCTTGTCCCGGGAGCCGAGGTTCAGCATGGCCGCCTCGACGGACTTCGGGCGACGCTTGAACACCTCCTGAACCGCGCGGTGCTCGTCCATCTTCTTGATGGCCAGGTCGCGCAGCTTCAGGCCGTAGTCGAAGGCGGTCTGCTCGGCGGGGGTCTTGTCCCGCAGTTCGCCGGTGTTCTCGTCCTGGTGGATGGTGCGCAGGTGCGCGTCGAGGACCTCGACGAAGTGCTGGAGGTCGTCGGGGGTCTTGCCGCGCAGGGCTTCGGCGAGGTTGTCGCCGTTGGCGTCGGTGGCCGCGCCTCGCAGCTCGGCCATGATCTCAATGGTCATCGAAGGATTCCTCGGGTTCGAAGTGCGCCGTCGTCGAGGCGCTGGCGGAGATGGGGTGCCGGCACTGGGCCACTTCCGGGCTTCGAGCCGAGGTCGTCGCCGTCCAGGCGCTCCGGCCCGGACTGCCCGACGAGGTGTGTGAGATCCGCGGCGAGCCCGTGGCGGACTGCCAGCTCGCGGATCAGTTCCCGGAATTCGTCCGGGTCGAGGCCGTCCAGGTAGGACCGCACGCTGACCGTGGTGCTCTTGTAGGCCGGGAAGACGACCGGGCCGAGTTCGTGGACGTCGGCGTCGCGGATCTCCCGCTGCTCGACGCCGTCCCGCTTGGACCAGGCCTCGCCGCCGTCGGGGACGCCGAAGCGGAAGCTCATGCCCTTGACGGACCTGCCCTTGATCGCCATCCGGACCCGCTCGGTGCTCGGGTGGTCGTAGAGGCGGGCCCGGACCAGGAGGCCGTGGTTGTCCTCGCGCAGGTCGGTGATGTCGCCGATCGGGGCGGTTCCGACGGAGGGGTCGCGGCCGTGGTCCCACTGGAGCACCGGGGTCCGCTCCGTCAGCGACCGCTTGAACGCACCGGGCAGGATCGTCTCGTCGAACTCGCCCGCGTGGTCCCGGATCCGGGTCGGGGAGTTGAAGACCGCGGCGTAGCCCTCCAGGGACAGGCCGTCGCCACCCTCGCCACGCAGTTCGAAGTCGAACGAACGGGTGCAGACGCCGAGCGTCCGGATCTGGGCATGGGTCATCGCCCACGCACCTCCCTTGCAGGTGAGTGGGCTGGAGATCAGGCGCTAGCCGGGGCCGACGACCTTGCCGCGGGGAGGCTTGCCGTGGACAACTCTGTTCTTGTCGCTACCCGCGGCATACCCGAAGACCTGGATGAACCAGCGCGAGGCGTACAGCTTCGCCTTGGCCAGGCCGACCTTCGGGGTCAGGTGCCCGACGAGGGTGGTCCAGGGCTTGGCGGACTTGACCCACTTCTTCAGGCCACGCGGGTCTTTCGTCCAGTAGCGGTGCAGGAAGTCCTCGTCCTTACGTTCCCGTTCGGAGAGCTGCCGCAGGAGCAGGTCGTAGTCGTCCACGGAGGTCAGGCCTCCCCAGCGCCACCCTTGAAGATCTTTGATGCTGCGGCGGCGAACTCGGCCGCGGCCGTCGGGTCGGCGTCGAGGTCCACATGGTGGATGTTGTAATCGGACTTCTCCGGCCGGCCCTTCGGGTCGAAGCCGGCGGAGTCGGCGTTCGCGGCCACCCACCGGTCGTGCAGGTCGGTCAGTGCGCTCAGTCGGGCGACGCGCTCGTCGGCCGGCCGCTGCGGAGGTTTGCGCCGACCGGGAGGGGTGGGCTTCACAGCCACTTCGTGCCCTCCCAGCTCGACCCGAGCATCACGTCCTTGCCGAGCCACTTCGCGCCGCGACCCTGGCCCGCGGCGCCCTCCGGCCGCCCAAGCTGGCTGATCTCGAAGGGAGTCGGATAGTTCGCGGAGCCGAACGGTTCGGACCCGGCCCGCGCCAGCAGCGCCCGGCCAGCGTCAGCTTGCGGCCCCTCGACGCCATCGAGGGAGGAGCGGAGCCGGTCCATCACGGAGTTGGCCGAATCCTCGTTGGCGAAGTCGTAGCCGTGGCTTGCCCACGCATAACCACCGACATCGATGTTGGCGTGCAGCTCGATCCGGCCGACGCCCTGCTCCCGGTACCACTCGGTCAGGTGGGCATTGAGGGCGGAGGCCAGGCCGCCGCCCCGCATGTTCTCGTCCTCGATCTCCAGCAGTTCGTGAACGGCCACCAGGTTGCCGTCATCGTCCCGGTAGATGTTCCGGATTCCGCGACCGATCGTGTTGCCGTCCGCGTCACGCAGGACGAGTCCGAGTTGGACACCTGGTGACTCCAGGTCCGGGCCGCCGAGGTACCGGTTGACCCTGCTGACCTCCACCCGGATGTCGCCGTAGGTGCCGTTGACGATGGCGCCCATCTCCTGGCGCAGCCGCTCCCGGGTCTGGAGCGCCTCCTCGCTGTTGTCCAGCAGGGACGGGACCCCGCCGTCGATGAGGGCGGCAACGGAACCGGGCTGGGAGCCCCCGCCGTCGGCGGCCGGGGCGTCGGCGGCCGGGGTGGGTGCTGCTGGGGCGTCGGCCGGCGCGCTTTCACCCTCGCCGGGAAGTGCGACCAGGTTCATGCGGGTCGACCCGTCCGGCGCCACGTCCACGCTGTCGACGGCCATCTCCGCGCCGTGTCCGAGGACGACCTGACCCGAGTCGGGGTCCACCGCCGCCTTGGTGCCGGCGGGCGCCTGGACGTGGAGCTGGACGGTGCCAGGGCCGCCCTTCTGTGGGGCGACGGTGGTCGGGAAGTATCCGGCGTCGGAGACGAGCATCCCGTCGAGGCTCTTGGGGTCGACGTGTCCGAATTTCGACGCCGGGACGCTGCGGTACAGGTCCAGGTCGTGCGGCAGTGGCCGCATCTCCTTGTCGATGACCTGGACCTCAGGGCCGCTCTTGCCGGCACGCAGCGACGCGTTCGCCCGGCCGAGCGCGCCGGAGTCGAGGTGCTGGCGGATCCCGGCCGGCCCGCCGCCGGACTTCTTCGACCCGAACAGGCCGCCAAGGTACCGGCGGGCGTCCTCAGTGCCGCGGAGTGCACGGGCTTTGAACCCGGACCTGGCCTTGGTCGCCTTCTGTGCGTCGAGGCTGTTCATGTGGCGGGCGAACGAGCGGGTGAACCGCCCGTTCGGCCCACGCGGGTGCAGGGCGGCGTTGAAGGTGCCCACGCCGGCCTCCTACTGGGGTGGCGTGGCCGGGACCGCGCCGGCTGCCGGCACCGGTTGTGCGCCGTCTGGCGGGGTGTCCTTGCCGCCGAAGAGTCCCCAGTCGAGGTCATCGAGACTGCCCGGTGTTCCGCTGGCCGGGCCGGCGGCGCCAGTCGCCCCCGGTTGCTGCCCGGTGTGTTTCAGCAGCGACAGGTCGTTGGCCTCGACGGCCTTGACCGCCGAGTCGGCATCGAATCCGGCCTCGATCGCCGCGGTGATCGCCTGCATCTGTTCCGCGATGAGGGCGGCCTCCTCCGACTCCTGCTTCAGCTTCGGATCGAGGTGCCCGGCGCCCGGCGGCTGGAGCTGAACGGAGAGGTTCCCGGTGTGCTTGAGCAACGCGAGATCCTGTGCGATCACCGCTGCGACCGCCGAGTCGGGGACGTAACCCTCCCGCACCAGCTGGGTGACCGTGGATGAGTTGGTGTGCGCGATGTCGGCGGCGTCCTTGGCGTCCTCGCGCAGGATCGGCATGTCCGCGACGTCGAACCACAGCTCGGCGCCGGACGGCACGTTGATGATCGTGGCCAGCGACGCGACGAGATCCTGGAGCGTCGGGTAGATCCAGGTGTCGGCCCAGATCCTGCGCGCCATGCCGAAGTTGCCGGCGTTCAGGGCTGAGCCGGCGAGCCCTTCGGCGATACCGAGGATCACCGGGTGCACGCGCGAGAGGCTCGCGATGCGGGTCTCGAACGTGCCGGTGACGCCCTTGAGGTCCAGCTCGGCGAGGTTCGAGCCGACCACGGTGGCATCGGCGCCAGCCGTCAGGTAGAGGGTCTTGTAGGCGTTGGCCACGCCCGCGTGCTTGGACTCCATCATGTCGACGAGTTCGTCGAACTGCGTCTTGGTAACGGCGGGAATGCCCTTGACCACGAGATTCGCCGTGGCGCCATTCTCGAAGTACCGGATTTTGTGCTCGCTCGCGAGCCGGTCGCCCTGCATCTCCCGGATGGCCGGGGTGATCCAGGACATGCCGACCTCGCCGGCCTCCGGGTCCGGGATCGGCGACCAGTGCGCCACGTCCGCCGGCAGCAGCGTCGTCGGCTGGTTCCCGCTGCTGTAGAGGCCACCGTTCTGGTAGACGTAGCCGATCAATTGCCCATCGAGCGCGTGGATCGCGTCCTCGGGCTCCTGCTCCGAGCCGTACAGGATGGCCACCCAGTCCGGACGCAGCACCTTGAGCCGCTTCGCCCGCCGCGTCACGTAGGCGTTCCCGGCGACCCCGGCGTGCCATTCCATCCGGGCGATCAGCTCACCGGTGGTGGCGTTCGGCCACGGCGTCTCCAGGATGGCCAACTCGCGGGTTCCGAACTGCTTGCGGGCGTTCGGGCGGCCCGGAAGGTTGCGGAACGTGAACCTCGCCTGGGAGAGGACGCTCGCGCGGACCAGCTCGGCGGAGAACGCCGGTGGGCAGTTACGCAGCGCTGCCATGTACCCGGGCAGGGTGTTGACGATCTCGGACGCGCGGTTACCGGCGAGGGTCTGGACGAGGCCGTTGTACCCGCCGACCTGGTACTGGTTCCCGCCGTACCCGAACTGCGTCGGCAGCAGGTAGTCGTTGATGTAGCTGTCGATCGAGTACCGGGTTTCGCTGCGGGCGGCGGCGATGCGGTCGAGCAGGCCCACCGGGTCACCCACCTCCGGCTGCGCCAGCTACCGGCGGACGGGTCGACGTTGGCAGGTCAGGTTCGTTTCGGTGCGCTCTTGCGGCCCTCCTGCCAGCCCACCTTGACCGCGACCGCGGACCAGGTCAGCGCCAGCCACAGCACCCCGAACCCGCGGGCGGTGATCCAGCCGACCGCGTAGAACATGCTCGCCAGGACGGTGAGGAACACCCGGCTGAACCGGATCTCCCGAGCCTGCTTGGTGATGCGGTCCAGGACGACCGTATCGACGGTGACCATGGTGCTCCTTAGCGCCAGGAGGCAAAGAAAGGCTGCTCGGGCTCCGGGGTCTCGTGAAGAATCCACAGCCCCATGCACAGGGCGACCGCGCCGTCGATGGGCCGCTTGCTCTTGCCCTTACTCAGGGTGAAGCCGCGGTCCTGTTCCCGCTTCACGGCGGCCTTGACGTGCGCGCCCAGGTCCGCATCGCCGTCGTGGACCACGCTGTGGGCGACGATCAGGTCGAAGCCGAGCCCGCATGCCGGCGCCATCCGCTGCGGCGACTGGTCGAACTGGATCGCGAGGATGCCCTCGTCCTCCAGCATCCGACCGGGCAGCTCGAAGAAGCGCGGGTCGTACACCACGCCACGGAACCCGGGCCCGCGGGCCAGGGAGCGGACGTGGGTGAACACGTCGAGGTGGTCGACCGGGCCGGTGTCGGGCCGCCAGATCCGCGACGTCACCGCGTACCGGCCGTCCGGCAGCTGCTCGATCCGCTCGACGGCGACGGAGTCCCGCTTGAGCGCCATGTCGATCGCGACGACGAACGGGCTGGTCGGGTCCGACGTCCAGCTGCCCTGGCAGTCCCGCCAGGCGCTGGGATGGTCCTTGAGCCAGGACTCCTCGACGATATCGACCCAGGCGTTCGCGAAGTACCGCAGCCACTCGTGACGCGGGTAGGACGGCTGGCCCCAGGCGTCGACCCGGTCCCGGACCGACCACAGCACGTCCGCCGCTCCCGACGCGGCGCGCACGGCGACCTCGCGGTCGGCGGCCTTGGTGTAGTCCAGGCCGTCGGGTGCCTCGCGCCAGTCGAACAGGTACCGCGGCGATACCCGGGGGTCGCGCTGGACGCGCTTGCCGAGCTTGTAGTACTCGCCGAGCAGCGACTGGTCGACGTCGAAGCCGGCGGTCGACAGGTTCAACCGGCGGCCGGAGCCGCGGTGGGTGCGGCGCTTCTTCGTCGACTTGCCGATGACGGTGTGGACCCGGGCCTTGCGGCTGCTCGGCTCGCCCCACTCGTGGAGTTCGTCGCAGATGAACAGGGTCGGCAGGCCGCCCTCGTTGGTGCCGGCGACCGCAGCCACCCGGAAGATCCGGCCCGGCCGGCCGTCACTGAAGGTGATCTCGGTGTCGTAGACCTCGAAGTACCCGCACAGCGGGGCTTCCCTGACCAGCTGGTCCCGGCCGCCGCACATCGTGGCCGCCGCGGAGAACAGCAGGTCGGCCTGCTCGAAGCTGGCCGCCGAGATCGGGATGTTCGGTGACTCGACCGCGATCTCCGGCGGACCGGCCATCTCCAGCACGGCGATGGCGGCGATGAACTGGGTCTTCCCGTCGCCGGTGGCGGCGCCGCGCATGCCCTCGTCGTAGCGCCACTCGCCGCAGTCGGGGCAGTACTCGTACCAGCGGTAGAGGAATCGCTGCTGATCGACGCGGAGCTTGAGGAGTTGGCCGTACCAGTCGCCCTCGCCGCAGATGCAGTACTTCTCGATCCAGGTGCAGGCCAGGGCCCCGTGCGTCGGCCACAGCTGGCCGGCTGCCGGTTCCCAGTCGCAGGCCTGGCAGCCGGGGTCAGGCGTCGATGACGCGGGGGTCCGGCCGGTCCGGGACCGCGTGCGGACCGACATCGCCGCCCCCGAGTCCGGAGTTCAGGTCACGCAGGCTCTTCGTCTCGGCGATGACCGCGATGCCGAGGGCGGAGCGGTTCAGCGCGCCCATGCCCATCTGCTTCTCGCACGCCTGGACCGCGGCGAGGGCCCGGTAGGCGGTGCCGTACATCGGGTTCTCGACCCGCTGGCCCTGCGAGCCGCGGACCATGGGCTCCTGGTCGGCGGCGGCGGACAGGCGCAGGTAGCGGTCCATCTCGGTGACCCAACGCAGGAGCACCGCCCGGTCGACGGGGGTCTGGACCTGAGCCACCCGGTCGTCCCAGTAGGCGTCCCAGGCGTCGAGGGCTTCCTGGCACAGCCCGTCGGGTGGGTCGAAGCGCTGGCCGGCGACGACGGTGAGGTCGGCGCGGCGGCCGTTGCGGGAATCGACCGCCGTCCCTGCCGGCTTCTTCGTTCGTGGCAACGCAGCGTCACCACCCCGGTAGGCACTCACTCTCTGTCACAAGTTACAGAGCGTCACGACCAAAAGGAGGGTCCGGCAAAAACGGCCAGCCTTGGTACCACGCGGAAAGATCACC
>Ga0207708_10000202_pt1 | contig 47190 bp, 76 predicted proteins | sample KBSK5101metaG_FD_184340 | JGI IMG/M metagenome (GOLD analysis project Ga0207708, IMG submission 184340) | Corn, switchgrass and miscanthus rhizosphere microbial communities from Kellogg Biological Station, Michigan, USA - KBS K5-10-1 metaG... | ecosystem: Host-associated > Plants > Roots >... | reverse complement strand
AGCAATTCCTCCGGATCATTCGTGCGGCTGATCTCACTCACCAGTTCGGTCACGCTCGACGGCGGCGCGTCCAGCACCCCCTGTTCCCGTGTTCCCACCGGGCTGAATCCGGTCCGGTCCAACGCCACCTGGGCCGCCTGCACCTTGGCTTTGAACAGGTTAACGTCGAACTCCATCCGGCTCTCCACCTCGGTGCTGCCGTCCGCGTTCTTGACGATGAAATGGCGCTCGACCAGGCAGTCCTGATTGATCGCCTCCCGCAAGACCGCCGCCGCCTCCGGACTCGCCAGCGCCAGCGTGGCCTGGGCCTGGAACCGCAGCTCCGGAGCGACCGCATAAATATCGCGATAGGCCCGGTCATTCCAGCCCTCGTCCCGCACCCAATTGCGAATCGTGCGGCTCGTCAGTTCGGAAATTCCCAACTCCTCCGCATCTGCCCCCGTCAGGACCAACCGCGCCGTCTTTTCCGCGTTGCGATCCCCCTGCATCGACCAGATCGAGTAGACATAGTCCCGCTGCTCTTGACTGTATGACACACGTCATCCTTTCCACTTTCGGAAATAGTACCACTTGACTCCTTGCATATCCCTCGACACTGTGGTATAATACGTAGCATAGCAGGAAAGAACGGAGGATCCCATGATCTACACAAAACGAGCGTGGCACACCGTTGAAGCACCGTGTCAGTATCCCGCCGTTGTTGGTGGCATCTGTATCCACATCCAGACCACCGCGATGCGCGCCCCCGCCTTTTACTACTTCGACTCGTGGGACGATGTTCCTGAGGGATACCAGGACATTCGCGATACTCCGGAATGGACGGCCTAACCATGTTTGTCGATCCCATGACCGACCGCCTGATCGACCAGATGAAGCGGGTCCGCGCCTGGGACGCGGAGACAGTTCTCGCCTGCGCCCAAACCGAACCGGCCGCTGGCGAACTGGCCGAGAAATTATTCCGCCAACTCGAAATCGGCCACCTCCGCCCCGATCCCGCCTATGTCCTCCATTGCCTGTTCAGTCTCACCATGCTGCGCGTCACCGAGATGACCGAGACCGATTGCGTGGAATGCGATGAGGATCACTGCTTCCTCTCCCCGGCGTATGAGGATCGCGCCCGGGTGTTCAAGGCCAACCTCAAGATCGTGCTGGAGGAGGGACCATACGCCATCGCGCGGCACTCCCACTTCGCCATCGCCGGGATGGACATGCGCCAGGCCTACCGGGGCAGCCAGTTGCCGGTGGTCAAGAACGCCTGGAACCGGATTTGCGGTGCCTGCGCGCCCATCCTCTACGCCGACGCCGTGAAGGCGATCCGCCGATGAATTGGTGGGTTGTGGCCTACGCCGTCGGCACCGGGATCGCACTCGCCGGGGTGGACAAGCAGTGTTCTCCCCGGATGGTCATCGCCGGCATCGTGATCATGGCCGCTGTCTTTCTCGTAAGGATCAATCAATGACCATCGACGAGCAGGTCCGCGCTATTGTCCGCCAGATGAAGACCACCACCGATCTTACCGACCTTGAAACACGCCTCACCACCGTGCAGCGCGAAATGGTCGCGCAGGAGAAGGCCATCGAACACCTTGCATCCCGCATCGACACGATCACCGCACACCTCTACCGACTCTTTGATCGCCTGGAGATGAAACCATGACCCCACCCCTTGTCCGCCACCAGCAATCGGCCCTGGTTCAGATCAGGCGCACCTACTACGCCTACATCTCCACCATTAGCGATCCCCTCGACCGGGCGGCCGTCACGACTTACTACAAGGCCAGCCGCCGCCGCCTGCTCCGCTCCGCCATGGAGTGCCGCGACCAGGAGAAGGCATGGGTCAAGGCCATGTATCCCCGCGTCTTCGCCCAGGAGTATCCCAATGGCTGAGCACCCGACCATTGCCGCCGCCCTGATCGCCGCCCAACAGGCGTTCGCACCGATCACCAAGGACAACACGATCAAGCAGTCCGGCGTCAGCCGTCAGGGCAAGGAGTACAACCTGACCTACAAGTACGCCGATCTCGGTAGCGTCCTCGCAGCCGTCACCCCAGCTCTGCACGACAACGGCCTCGTGATCAGTCAGTGCATGGACGTTCGAGATGGGCAGCCGGTCATCAGGACGATTCTCCTGCATGCCCATAGCCCGCAGACCCTGGAGTCGCACACGCCGATCATCTGGGCCGATAAGACCGATCCCCAGAAGTTCGGTGGCGGTATCACCTATTCCCGCCGCTACGCCATCATGGCGATGCTCAACCTCAACGCCGAGGACGATGACGGCACCCACGCCCGCACCCCGCCGCCGCCAAAGGAGTCGGTCAATCAGGCGACCGGGGAGATCACCGACCTGTCCCGCCGTCGTGTCGACAAGCCCGAACCGCAACCCGAGCGCGACATCCAGCCTCCTCCGCCGTCGCAGATGAATGGGCCAGCCAAGAGCGCCGAGGTGCAGGCCAAGCAGGACGCCATGAAACGGATTCACGCTCTCCGGGCCAAGCTCGGCACCGATGACGCGGAGCTGAAGGAGCATATGCGCGAGACGTACCGGCCAACCATGAAGAAAGAGGAGTTCACCCGCAACATGCTCAGCGTCGACGAGCTGATCGAGTACGGCGACAAGCTGGCCGCCGCCGCCCGCAAGCGAGGACTGAATTGATGGAGCAGACGAATATCCACCGCATGTTACGCACCAAGGCCGCCGACTACGGCCTCAGCCAGACCCAACTGAACGCCGTCTGCCAGGTCACGGCCGGCGTTCCGCTGAACCAGTTGACCGTTGAACAGGCCCGTTTCGTGCTGACCACCATCGTCGCCAAAGGCGATGCCACGGCCGAGTGGGCGCGAGAACTGGAATCGAGTTTGTAGATGAGTCCCCATGATATCGCCGAGCTGAGGACCCGCCTCGGCATCAGCCAGGGGGCGTTCGCCCAACTGCTCGGCACCAGCCAACCCATCGTCAGCAACTGGGAGCACGGCAAGAACGCGCCCAACCGCTTCTACCGCGCCCTGCTTCAGGCCATCGAGCGCAACGCCAACTCCGGCGTCTACACCGAGGATTTCCTGAACCGGATTCGCCTGGGCCTTGCCCCACACCCAACGGAGGATGATCCCTATGCTTGACAAAATTGCCAAGCCGATGTATTCTGCACACATGGACGCCGCCGCAATACGTCGCCTTCGGGCGCACATGAACGTGAACCAGAACGAGTTCGCCATCCTTGTCGGCGCGAGCCGCGTCTCGATCAGCAACTGGGAACGCGGCGTACTCAAGCCCGACAAGGCACACCAGATTCTGCTCCAACAACTTGCCGATCAGACCTATGGACCGCTCATTGTGGAGAATGGTAAGGACCGCTGATGCCGTGGGTGAGAATAGACGACGGATTCGCACGCCATCCCAAGGTCGCCGCTGCTGGACCGCTGGCAATGGCGATGCAGATCGCAGGACTTTGCTACTGCAACCGGGAGCTGACTGATGGGTTCATTCCCAGATCAGTTGCCGCCACCCTGATCCACTGGGAAACCGAGGACCCCAGCGACGGAGGATTCAACGCCGTGGGAATCATCACGGATCGCGGGGTCATGGACGGAGCACCCGCCCTCGCGTTCCCGGTCAATTGGACATCAGTGGTTGAGACACTGCTCAAATACGGCCTTTGGGAAGAAGCCCCAGGAGGGTTCCGCATCCATGACTATCTCGACTACCAACCCCCGCGTGATTCCGTTTTGCTAGAACGAAACACCCTTTCTGCCATACGATCCGATGCTGGCAAAAAGGGCGCTGCTGCGAGGTGGAATGGCAAAACGTATGGCAAACAAGATGGCAACGACATAGCAAGTCCATCGCAAACGCATGGCCCCGTACCCGTACCCGTACCCGTACCCGTATCCCCAAAAGAAACACCTGTACCTATCTCTTCATCTAGATTGTCCGAAACCGAAAAAATGGAGGGGTTCGACGAATGGTGGTCTCAGTATCCGAGGAAGGAAAACAAGAAGAAAGCCGCCGACATCTGGAGAACGCTGAGCGCCGAAGACCGTGCCGCCGCCATTGACCGCCTGCCGATCTTCCTACCGCGCTATCTCAGCGACGATCCGCAGTTCACCCCGCTGCCGACCACCTGGCTCAACGGCCGCCGATGGGAGGATCAACCACTACCACCGAAGACGTTACGCGTGACAAACGGCCGGGTCGACTTCGCCGCCAAGGCCAAGGAACGCACCAGACAGGAGGAATCTGTGATTGAAGGGAGCTGGCGATGAACCTCGTTGATACCGGCCACCTGCTCAACCGCATCCAGGACAGCTACCCGAATGTCCGTCTCAGCGAAACCGCCGTCGATACGTGGCATGAGATTCTTGGTGGACACCCGACGCCGCTGGTCTACGCCGCCTTCCGCATTTGCGCCGACCGATCACCCGAGTTCGCGCCATCCGCCTACGCCATCCTGGGAGAGATCGAGCGATCCATCGACGACGCCCCCAGCCCGGATGAGGTCTGGCTCGGCATCATGCGCGTCGTCAAGGAGGTCGCGAACCCCGATCACCGGACCAGAGGTATCCGCATGATTGCCGAGATCGACGCCGATGCCGCCACGATCATCGACGAGGGCATCACATGGTTCGCCCTCTGCTCCACCGACACGGCCAAGCTGGACCACACCTACCGACGATTCGCCGCCATGCTGACCGATGTCCGCGACAAGCGAAAGGTCAAGAACGCCATCGAACCGTTCAAGGAACCGAAGATGACAAGTGGCAGCACCGGGTTCCGAAAGCTCACTGCCCAATCATCCACGGAAGACCACCGCATTGCGATTTCTGATGCCCTTCCTGCCACGTTTGGGGAGGAACTCGGGTCATCAGTCATCGAACACAAAACGTTCGTCTCCGATGACGAGGACGATTACTACCCGGAGGTTGACGAATGACAGCGCACGAACCACCCCAAGGACCGCAGCTCTATCCGGTCACGGCATGGAACGAGCACATCAGTCACGAGTGGGACGAGATTCTGGACCGGCTGGATCACATCGAGCACGTATTGCTCAGCAACGCCGAGCGGATTCGGGAGTTGATCGAGATTTTGAAGGAGCGGACATGAGCGAGGATCAGGATGCCGTCGTCGTGACGAGTTATGGCGAGATCATTGAGTTGCCGGAGCCGGTCGCTGCCTGGTTCCGGGCCGCGAAGGAGGAGCAGGAGATTCACCGCATCCAGTATTGTGCGAAATATCACAAGGACCCCGAGACCTTTACCGGATGCCCGGGCTGCGGGAACACGGGGATCAACTATACGAGCGACCTGCCCTGCTACTGCAAGTACAGCATCCCGCACCTGAAGCGGATTCACGACGCGGAAGAACGGGAGACGCATCGGTTGGCGCAGATTGCGCACCAGCCACGGAGGGAATCATGAGAGTGCTGGTGGCCTGTGTACCCGACCGAGCGGCAGTTGTCGCCTTTGTAGCCGAAACACTGGAGCTCTTCGCCTATGCGGACGCGCTGACCGAGGGCGATGACACGACACACGGCGAGTGCGCCGAGCATGTGGTCGGCGCACTCGAATCGGCCGGATGGCTGAAGACAACTCAGGAGGATGCAGTGTGAAGGACTGGCCCCATTTCCCGGAAGACCAATTGCCGTTGTTCGAGATGCCCGATCCGATCAAGCAGGACAAGACCGACCAACCGACGGAAACCCGACGCAGTCCAACCGTCCAGATCGCGACGAACATCTGCCCTCGCTGCGGAAACGAACGGACGAAGGGACTGCCCTGCCCCCACTGTGCGGGAGACTGGCTGTGACCATCATGATCTTCTTTGCCATCTGGACACTGGGCTGGTATCTGATCAAGCGAGGAGTGGAGAGATGATCTGGGCATGGGAAGGAGCGAAACCACACATGGCAAGCAATACGACGAATGACCAGCCCCATCCGGCCGCGACCGAGGCGGCGGCATGGAGCGATGGTGAATTGATCGGGTCGCTTCTGAATGGGGCCGTTGACCTTTTTATCGCCCGAGGAAATCAGCACACCACAACCGCCATTGAGACACGAATGGCGGACCAGTACGCGGAGTTGCAACGCCGCCTCACCGCCGCCGCGACGCCGTCCGGGCAGGTGGTGGTGGATGCCGAACTGGTGCGGCAGGCGTCAACGGCAGCGCGGCTTGTTGCGAATTGGGGCGACGACAAACACCCACTGGATCGGTCGTACTGGAACGGACTAGCAGACCGTCTCTCCGCCCTCACAGGAGCCGACCGATGACGGCGCCACCGCAGCCCACGCCCGCGCCGGTCGATCTGGACGCGCTTGCGGCCGAACTGGAACGGTCCGGGTGGAAACGAGAAGGCGGACCAGTCATTGAGCTGATGCGCTGGCAGATTGACGACATGTGGTTCCGCGAGATTTCGTGGGGCGAACCGCCGTTACCGTCCGATCCCACCGACCCGTTTGCCTTGCAGATGTGCATTAGCGACGGCGAGCACGGATACACGCCGATCTCCCTCCAAGACCCCATTTGGCAGCACGCACTCGACCTGATACGCCGCCACACCCAGCCCACGGAAGGAGCAACTGAATGATCACCGAGCGCGAACTGTTCAAGCGGGAATTGCAGGCCCAACTGCCGGACCTGCGCGTGATCACCGAGCCGACCGATATGCAATGGATTCTCGACGAGGATGGGCGCTTGCTCGCTGTCCTCTCTGATGCTCGGGTGCTTCGTAATCCCGAACTCATGCAGGCACTCAGCCGGAGCCTCGACGGCACATTGACGTATTTCGCCCTCGTCGCCAGGGAGGATGAGCAGCGATGACGACCCAACCGACCGACCCCCGCCCGGCCGCGACCGAGGCGGCGATGAGTGAAGGGGAATTGTTACTACTCGGTGCCTTACACGCCTACTTCCGGGGATGCGACCTGATGCGCTCCCGAGCGACCTTCGATGAGGTACGCGACGTGATTGAACGCTACGGAGACGGCTATCGCCTCACCGTCGCCGCGTCGCCGTCCGGGCAGGTGGTGATCCCGATTGAACTTGTGGAGAGAGCAAAGGCGTGTCCGGTCGGTACGGGATCGGATGTAGCGTGGGAGCGAGCACAGATCGTTCAACTTGTCGCCGCGCTCACTGACGAGAGCGACTGATGCCGAGATTTCAGGTCGAAAGGGGGAATGAACCCGATGTATCAGTGGACGGATGAGCGCTACAACCCGGCGGTCGTGGCCCGTATTCAGGACCGCTTCCCGCTGCGGATCAAGGTCCGCCATATCCGCGATGAGCGCACCGGCGTGGTCACCAACTGGCGGCAGCACAGCCGCTGGAATCGCGCCGCCGGGCAGCGCGTCTGGCACGATCAGGTCAAAGTCGTCTGGGATATCCCCAGCGAGGACTACAAATGGGTCCCACGCGGGGCGCGTGAGAGCTGGGTCGATGTCGCCAATGTGGAGGTCATCTGATGGCGAAAGGAAAGGCATACAGCCGCCAGCGGACCGTTGACGGCATCGTGCAGAAACAGTGCCCGGTCTGCGAGCAGTGGATGCCGCTCACGGACTGGCCGCGCTGGTCGAGTGGGGTGATGAAGGATTCGTGCAGCCCGGCCTGCACCCGCATCAAGCAGCGCCGGTACTATCGCGCCGATCCCAGCCGGCAGCGCGCCGCCATGCAGCGCTACAACGCGTCCCACCGCCCCCAGTCCGCAGCCCTGAGCGAGGCCACGGCGCGGCATGACGGCGAGTACGTGGTGCTCACCGTCTGCACCACCGAGGGCGAGATGCAGGTCCGGATCAAACCCAGTCAGGCAAATGCGCTGGCGTACGATTTGCGGACGGCATCGTATCGGGCGTCTGAGACACGCTGGGCGCTCATGCGGGAGGGCAATGGCTATGACGATGACTGACACGGCGCGGCGGGTAAAAAGTGGCGTACGAATGCGGTATAATTACGGGAACGGCGCGAGTGCTGGTAACACCCACGCCGCCCCTAACGCTAGCCCTGAGTCACCAGGAGCCAACGCTATGACGCATTCTAAATCCCCCTCGCTCGTTGCCCGATTCTGGCAGAAGGTCCACAAGACAGACGGCTGCTGGGAATGGACCGGATTCTGTGACAAGGCTGGATACGGTCGCATCCGAGAAGGAGGTCGATCAACTCCTGTCCTCTACGCGCACCGCCTCAGCTATGAAATTCACGTTGGCGAGATCCCATCCGGCCTTCACTTGGATCATCTGTGCCGTAATACCCGCTGTGTAAACCCGAGCCATCTAGAGGCGGTGACTCCCCGCGAGAATGTCATGCGAGGGGTCTCCCAAAATATTCAGATCGCACGATCCGACTGCTGTATGCGCGGCCATCCTCGGACGCCCGAACATGGGCGTTACTTTGAGGGCGCTACCTACTCCCGCCGATGGAACTGTATGACGTGCAGGCGTCTACGCCGCAAGGGGCTGGCCTGATGTTGACTGAGGCGGATGTCCAGCGTGGAATTCGAGACTTGCTTGAGAGACTCGGCTTCGCCGTATTTCACACGCGCTTTGCCATCGGATCGGACACCGGCTTTCCCGATGTGGTTGCGCTCTCGGCGGACGGGTTGATTATCGCTGTCGAGTGCAAAGGACCGAAGGGGCGGATTCGACCGGGGCAGCGGGAATGGATCGAGCGATTCGCGCGAGTGCCGAGCTGCCTGGTTGCGGCTATCGTCGGCCCCGAGTCGGGCAAGGACTGGATCGGCTATGACGAGGCGCTGGAATTGATCCGCTTTGAGGTTGAGGATGTTCGGACTGTTCACATCACGGAGGCAAGTTGACATGGCAACTGAGACGACCTGGGAGATTGCGCACGCGGACGGCACGACCACGGTTCACGCCGGGGACCAGTTTCAGCTCCCGGACGACCCGGAAGACATGACGTGGGAGGTGATCAGCTCTGAGCGTGAACCGGTTGAAAGCGAGTACGGCGATGGCTGGTGTCCGTCATTGCGCTGCCGGCAGATCGGCGGCGACATGACGCTCTACGCGGCTGATCGCAACGAGGACGGCACGATTGACCTGTGCGGGGACGCGGTGGCCGCTGCGATCTCTGCCAATGGGAGGACACGCTGATGAACGAGCAGGACTATCTCGACAAACTGCAAGCCACGCTATCCAACGCGGAGATTCCCGTCAGCGCAACCGAATTGATCGAAGGGCTGATCAGCGCGTTCGTGATCGTGCCGCGTGCTGTTGTGGCACGGGCGACGGGCGGAACACCGGCAGAGGAGCAACTGCTTGCCGACCTGCTGTTCCCGGACTTCCTGATGGATCGTATGACGGTGACGTTCAAGTGAGCGACCACACGGCGGACCAGCCGACCCCGGCGGGCAGCGCGACCCCGAAGATGGCGTTCATCAAGGAGAAACAATGAGTCACTACACCACTATGGATGCCGGGATCATCTGGGGATACATTGAACGCTATCCCGACCTCATGCACCAGATCGCCGTTGAGCTGGGCTATCACAACCCACCGCTGGGCGTTCCCTTGGAGGACGCCGACTCCGAGGAACAGTGGTTCGACAAGCTGCTCGGCCTCTACTGGTTGGCCGATCAACCAGCGACCAGCCGGAACGGAGCGCGGGCGGCAAAGATCTGGGTCAAGACGGCGGGACATTCCTGCCAGTCCACGGGCGATCTGGTCGACCTGATCCAGTTGCGGTTAAGCGAGCGCCGGGAGGCCGGGATCGTATGAAGCTGCTCTTGCCCATCACGCGGAACTGTCGTGTCTGCGGAACGCCCTTCACCCCGAACCGTATGGGTATGCCTCGCCGCTACTGCGGAAAACGATGCTACCGCAAGGCCGCATTGATCGCGGAGTGGAACAAGAAGGCGAAGCGATGATCACGAGTGAGGACGAAGAGCTGATTATGCGGTCGATCCATGTCGTTAAGATGGAGGGAGATAGCGCGCCATGGCACATCACGTTTCACCCGACCCATCGCCCGGACTGGATGGAGATCGAGGCGATCATGACCACCGAGGGGGACGCCTACTTCCATCCGGACTGGCTTTGCCCGAAGGAACAGATGATCGTGCGGGGGAATATCGAGTGGGTGATCGACCAGCCGCCGCCGAGTATGAACTGATGCGAGAAAATGCGGACATCTGGGAGGAGATCAAGCGGCTCGGATGGCAACTGACTATGAACAAGATCCCGTGGGAGGACCAGAACGGTCAGCTTGTGGATCGCATGTATTGGGCGGGAACACTCGACACGGATACGAACCGATACATGGCGTCCGGCTCCACATGTTTCGTCGTGATGCAGGCGCTCTGCGCCATGGCTGCGGGATTCCCCGTCGACCTCGATGACCTTGAGTCCATCTACGGCGAGGGGCGATTATCGGCGGCGGGGATTGCGCCGCGCCGTCGCTCCGCGCAGGGGATCGGGCAATTCGATTAATCCCAATGCGTTTTTGACCACCACAATCGCATCCTGCCCCGTGGGATCGCCCGTGATCAGGTAGTCGTAGATGTCGACCACGTCGATCTGATCGGAGAGCTTCTGCTTCTGCATCAGGTCGCCCACCTGCTTGTCGTAGGACGTGAAGAGATGCCAGTGCTCGGTCTGGATGCGCAGGCCGAGCGGGCGTCCGGTCTGGGTCCGCCACACGATGAAGTCGACCACGGCCCCCCCAGGTTCCGCCCGTCCGCCGATGAATGGCTGCTGATAGGTCCAGTCCGGGGGCGCGCCGATGAACGGGGGACCACTCGTGCGGGGATCACCCTCGACCGTGATGATATGCCACAAGGCCCAGTAGATGATCCACTCGGTATAGGACACGGTCGGCCCGCCATAGCCCGCCGGCATCGGCCCCGGACCGCCATGCACATCGCTCTTCTCCAGCATCGAGTACTGGTAGAGACGAGGACCACGGGGCAACTGGGAGAAGGTCCGGATCGTAGCTGGACGCTTTAATTGCCTCATGTCAGAATTGGGCAGGTATTTCGACTATCGAGAGCGAGCGCATCCCCTGCTGGCTGTCCGATCCGAAACGAACCCCGCCGTTCTGCGCCGTGAAGACCCGGTAGGTGTAGGGGCCGAAGCGCATCAGGCCGAAGTGGTCGGCCGAGGTGAGGGCATCAATCCACTCGGTCAGCTCCTGGGGACTCAACTGCCCATCGGTGGACCCGTTGGTGCAGTTCACGGTCAGGGTGAAGGAGTCGTTGCTGCTCACCGTCTTCAGGAAGCTCAACGCGAAGTTGGTGATCATGGCCGGTTCGTTGTTTGACTGACCCGTGATCTCCCAACGTAGCTGGATCTTCTCGAAGGGCATCCCGGTATAGAGCGTCGTCTCCGGATGACCCGGTGCCGGAGTATCAATGGCAATTCCGGTGCCGAACGGCGCGGTATAGCGCCCGTCTTCCATCCGTCCCTGCCAGAGCAAAGTCCAGGTACCCTGATCGGCCCGGTACAGCAGGCGGAACGTCTCGCCTGATGGTGTGCTGTAGGACTTGGCGTGCTCAATGGTGAACTGGCAGGCGTTCGCGATCTTGGTGTAGCCGTACATGTCGGCATCGAACCAGCCCGACTCCCAGTAGTAGTAGTATCCGATGCCGAAGTCCGTGCCGCTCTCCGTCCCAGCTCGCGGGTTGGCCCAGTCAATCGGCAGGTCCATCCCCTGCGCGCCGCCCGTGTCCCGGTCCCAGTTCAGCGAGTAGTTCTGGGAAACCCCGGACGATCCGCTCGACCGCGAGGTAACCAGGCGCTTCACCGCGACCGGCGTCTCGCCAATCTTGCCGTGGTACTGGTCGCTGGTCGGAATCGTATTCGCGTTCTGGGACACATCCTGTGCCCAGATGCATGACCATCCCGATCCGCTGAACTCATGCACGGAACTCTTCGCCCCGTAGGGATTCGACCCGCCGCTCTTGTCTTCTCCCCGGACAAGGGCATAGAGGCCGTTGTATCCCGCTGCCAGATCCGTGATATAGCCCCGGTACTCGACCGGAATGCCATCATCGCGATCCAGACCAACCGCCATCCAGGTACCGCCCGAGTAACGGAAGACGCCCATCCCAATCGCAATGAACAACTGGCCCTGCCAGACCGCCGCCGCCTGCACCCGCCGCCCATGGGACGGCCACTCGAAGTCAATCGGGAACAACTCCGGCCCATCGGGGTCGAACTGGAACATCTCCCGCTCGGTGAGGACAAACACCGCAGGCTCATCGCGGCGGTCGTAAAAGGTGAGGATGTCGCGGATGTAGTACTGGCGGGGCAACTGGAAGGTGATGTCGTAGGCGGTCCAGACAGGCGGTGCGGCATCTGCTGTCCAGTAAATGCGCCCGCCCGTGGTGACGCCAAGCAGCTTGTTGTCATAGACCGTAAAGGCCCGGAACTTGGGGGTCGCGACGTTATTGGCCGCAGCCGACGCCTCACTGATCCAGGCGTAGCCCGAGGTGCCCATCGGCACATAGAAGGCATCGGTAACACCTGCCCCGGAGAATCCCTGACCACGGGCCGTGGGCGCAATCGTCATTCCGGGAGCGGAAGCATTGACGAGGATCGAACCTGGCATTGGCGAGATGGTGCCCGACTCGGACGAGCACTTGTAGAGCGTGGTTCCGACCGAAACGATCAGGGAAAAGCGATCCGGCGTGGCGCAGTACATGTCCCCGAGGACCTGATGCACGCCCGCCGCTATGACGCTCGGTTCCTCGATGTAGTAGCCCCGGCTGAACTGGGCCGGATAGCGTGTGATCATCGTCGAGAAGCTGTAGCGCCCCTCGTCGGTGCCTTCTTTTAGGGTGTAGACGCCGTGACCACCCGAGAGATTGCTGATCTGCCACGAGGAGAGAAGGTCATTGTCATCCTTGCTGGGATCGCCAAAGAGCATCTTGGGTTGGAAGCGGGCGAGATCGCTGAACTGGATCGCCCCATCCGTACCCGCCAGCGGCACGCGTACCCAGCCCCGGTCGACATCGGCCCCGGACAGGAGCATGACTTCGCGGACGGCCGGTTGTCCATCCATTACGTTCTCGCTTGCACAAGGAATGAATCGTGGAAGAAGGTGGCGTCACTGCCCTTGGCGACCGCGAAGTGGAGGTGATAGCGGCCGGGTGTCGCTCCCGCCGTGATCTGGGCATCCCACGTCAGGTCGGTCGAGTTGTAGGTCAGCGACCCGGTATTCGCGGTTGATACCCCGTGGTTATCCATGATCGTGTACGTGATCGACGACGGCACCTGGGTCGTGCCATTGAGCAGGGTGCCGTCCTGCTTGAGGGACGGCACCCGCCAGCGAAAGCGCATCGAGGTATAGAGCGCATTCTGCCCAGGCTCGTAGTAGGGAGATCCGTAGGTGATCGCCATTACGGCTGTACCACCGGCGCAGGGCTGTTCGTGGCCCCCGCCTGCTCGGCATTGTCGACCAGCTTCTGCGTGCTCTTCGGACTGAAGACAAAGGTCCGGATAATCGGGCCAAGCAGGAAGATGACGCCCACAAGGGGAGCCACCGACGAGATGACCGCGTTCTTCTGCTCGTCGGTAATGTCCGCCCCGAACGCGATCAGCGTGCCGATCACGGCTACCAGGAAGGCGGTCACGGTCGAGATGATAACGGCGGGTTCAGTCTTCATGAACGGAGCACTCCCGGCAGGACAATGGTCAGCGTGTCGCTATCCACCAAGAGGTCCACGACCTTGACGATGGTGATACAGACCACGATGACGATGATCAGGTAGAGCAGGTACATCAGCAACCGTTCGACGCTCATCACTTCAGCTCCTTTGGTTTGGCGTTGCCCGTCTTCCACGGACACCAGCCTCCCTCGAATCGATAATAGGTTCTCTGATCAAAGGTCTTGATCTCTGCGAGGCGGGGCCACTCGCCGGTGACCTTGCCCCGTTCAACCCACATTTGACTAACCGGCCCATTCGGATCGAACTTGGGGCCGAACAACCATTCGGCCACGCCATCGTCCATGCCGTCAGGATAGGTAATTGCCACGGGTGGTTCCTCCGGTGGTGGGACCGGCTCGTACTGTCCGGTCTGATACTTCTTCAGGATCGCAATGGTGAGGTCGATGATGTGATCGGTGGCATCCATGACCACGATGCCGGGACAGATCTTGCCGGTTCCCTTGCAGAACTCCTGGTGCCAGCGCACGAAGCTGAATCCGTCTGTCGGCGAGATCGGGTATGTATCCCACGGGATCTCGTACTGATCGGCCCAGTAGGCGGACAATTCGGCCACGCTGTAAAAGGTGGACTCGCTGACCAGCGTATCGTAGGTCTTGCCACTGATCTCGATGCTGGCCTGATCACGGTTGACGGCGTTGATGCCGTACTTGTTGACGAATGCCAACCCGTCGCCATACGCGCCGTTTACCGGACCGGAGGCCCACCCGGACTGGATGCCGAGGGGATCGTTCCAGCGGATGATCAGGCCATCGTTGACTTCCCCGTCCTGATAGGAGGTGCCCACGCCGTAATCGGTGAGAGCATCGGTCGAGGGGAAGCGGAAGTAGGCGTCGGTTCCCCAGAGCGTGCCGATCATTCTATGAAGTACAATACCCTTAACGGTCCTTTGACCGAGATTATTTTGACCATGCCCCTCTGCTTTCTGGATTGGTCTGTCCAGATAAGAAGGATGCGGAACATTCCCGAAGGTGATGCTAGTCATGATTGAGGTTCCCCTGAGCAAAGGCAAGGTTGCCCTCGTAGACGATATCGACGCAGACCGCGTCATGCAATTCAAGTGGTCTACCACGTGGAGCGGTAGACGATGGTACGCATATCGCACTACTGGAGGACGGTCGCATCAACAGAGAACATACCTGCACCGATTCATCTTGGATGTCACCGAAGACGAATGGGTCGACCACGTTGACGGCAATGGACTCGATTGCCGAAGACACAACATACGGATCGCTACTCCGTCGCAGAACGCTGCCAACTGCGGACCTAGAGCGCGAAACCGAATCGGATACCGAGGGGTCGGTTGGAGCACCAAGGAAGGGAAGTGGATCGCTCAGATCCAATGCAACGGGAAGAAGGAACGGATCGGATGCTTTACCGATCCCGTCGAAGCAGCAAAGGCCTACGACGCCAGAGCGCGGGATCTGTTTGGTGAGTTCGCTTTCCAGAACTTTCGCTGAGTTCATCAGAGTTCTCCGTACTGGTGACGGTACTGGCTGAGTTCTTCCTGCATCTTGCGCATGTCCTTGCGTCGTTCCCTGCCTGAGCGGCGCTCTGGCCCATTGTACGAAGTCGGCGGATCATAGTCATCAGAGGAGCGGTGCCCGGCCGCTGCCGCCTGGACCCGGCGATCCTCGGCGACGTGAATCTCAATCGCCTGCCAGATCGTCGCCGCGAGCAGGATGATCAGGGAGATCCGCGATTGCCAGACCGAGACGTGCAACCCAGGGTAGAGCGTGTAGACGAAGGCGAGGAAGAAGACGAGGCCGAAGGCGTAGTCGAAGAGGATGATCGACCAGCCGAAGCGGTCGATGAAGCGCGCCCGCCGCTGCATCCGGCTGCCCCGGTAGATCTTGAAACAGGTCAGGGTGAACACGACGGCGAATTCCTCGATGGCGTCGAACCCCTGCGGCCAGTGCGGAGAGAGGTCACTCCAGCTCACGATGCTTCCTCCGGTTTGGTCGCATCATGTCCTGCATCGGAATATTGCTTTCCTCCATCCTCCGATTCGCCTCTCGAATCGACGCGGCCACATCGCCCAGCCTGTCTCCAACCCGGTCCATAGCGGCACGCAACTGGCGCGTCTCGTCGACCAGGGTGCTATCGTCACTCTTCTCGGTCTTCAGGCCAAAGTACTCCAGCAGGCGCACCATTATGGTCCCCGCTGCCTGGCCCGGCGCTCCTGGCGCTTCAAGAGGGCCATCTTCAACTCCTCGACTTCGCGCTGCATCTGCTCGGCGTGCTCGTGGAGTTTGACCGCTTCGGCCTTGTCCTCGTCGTGCCGGAGCTGCAATGCTGAACGGGCTTCGTCCCGCTCCTTCAATGCTGACTCGTAGATCCATCCCGGAACCATCCAGCGTCTGTGCAAGCCGAACAGCACGACGGCAAGTGTACCCAGCAACACCCCGGATGCAGATATACCGTTCGTAGTGAGCAGCCATTTGAGCAGTGACTCCATCCGGCATTGCTAACTGTCCAACCGGACCACGAGCAGCGCGGTCACGTTCGCCGTGGTCGGCGTCCATCCCGAGGTGATCAATTCACACCCAACTCGCTGACCAGCATTAAAGGAAACCCCATTTGCCCATGTTGTCAGGACTGAATGACGGGATGTATTGGTGGCGTCCAGTGTCGGGTTTCCCCCGGTGAAGCTGGTGCCCGTGCCGCTGATCGTCGGTCGCAACTGCGCGGTTCCCGCCGTACGCCCGGTATCACTCTGGATGAATCCGCCAACCACCCGCCCTGCGACCGGCATGTACCACGATCCCGTGGTGCCAATGGACACAGCAGTGGTGGTATCGAAAAACATCGAGAAGAGGTTGCTGGTGGCGGTTCCCGGCACGTCATTGAGGAAATACGGTCCCAGCGTCATCGTGATATTGCCGAGCAGGGACACGTTGGCTTCGTAGTCGGGAGATTCGCTGACCACGAAATCGTCTCCCCCGAAGTCCATCACCGAGATGCGGTCTTCCAGCGTCACATCCGCCACCTGGATCGCGATCCCGTTCATAGCCCGGTAGGAGATCGTGCCGTCCTCGTTCTTGCCAACAAACATCACGGTGTCTTCGTCGCCCGCTCCGGTGGCCGGGTCGAGGCGAATCTGACCGCGCATGCTGTCGGTCACCGTGGGCAACGGGTTGCTGGTGTCGAGCTTCAGGTACGGCGTCGACCGGCGCGCAGTCATTACGAGATCCGCGATGGCGCAGAGGATGGCTGGCGGCGGGTCCGGATCAGCGTCATCCGGTTCTCGGCTTCAGCCTGGAAGGTCAGAACCTGCTTGCTGCGCAGGCCGGTGATATCGCGATCAAGGCCCATCAGACAGAGGTGGTAGCAGGCCCGCGCCGTCAGCCACTCCGGGTTGATCTTGGTGGTATCGGAGTAGGTCGAGAGCTGTCCCGGCTTGCCCTCACCAAGGACCCGCACGCTCATACCGTCGATATTGGCGCGGAGATCGAGGTCGTTGACGATGATCTGGTTGGCGTACTGGTCCACCTGCCAGCCCGGATAGGAGCGGTGCTCGGCGGTTTCAATCGGCCACCACTGCCCCACTTCGTCCTGCCACTCGACCGCGTAGACCTCGTTGATCGTGCTGGGAATGGTCAGCGTTCCGGTGGCGGAATTGAAGGTCGAGGTCGAGGCGGCGATCAGCTCGCGGTAGATCGGGTAGGCATCTTCAATCGCCATGTTGATCGCCCGCTTGTACTCGGGATAGGTGTATCCCATGCCCCGCTTGTTGATCACGACGGCCGTCACCGCTGCCGGGACATTGCCCGCCGTGGCCGGGTCGAAGGTGACCATGTGCTGCGCGTGCGAGCAGGCAACGATGCTCTTGACCTGACCCCGGTAGGTGCCTGAGGTGATCACCATCTGGCGGCGGGTGAGGTCTTCGTTGCCGACCGGGATATTGATCACGTCGATGAAGGTGACCGTGCTCCCGGCGTCGGTTGATTCGAGCAGGACCGCGTCCCCGAGCCGAAAGGCGACCCGGGTAATCAGTTCCTCTAAGGTGGTGCTGCGGACGGCATCTGTCATGAATCCACTATACCCTAGGCAATCCGCACCGCGAACCGATACGCCCCACCGCCGTAAGCAATCGTGGCGCTGTCCTTGTTCCAGGTCGATCCGAACTCATCGACGTAGTTGACCGGCACGCGGGTCATCGACTTAGCCGCTCCGGTATCGAGCTGGTAAGCAATCGGCGTGGTCACCGGGTTGGTCACGGCATACGTCGAGAAGGCGTCGTTGGCGACGACCGCGATCCAGTACAGGCCCTTACTCAGCGCCGTGCTGCTTATCGTGCCGATCTTGACGCCGGTCGAATCAATCGCAATCTCTCCCGAGGCGACAATCTTCGTGCCCGCCAGTCCCGTCGTGTCCGGGGAAAAGAGGGCCGCCTTCGCCTTCTTTCCGCTGGCCGCCGCCTGCGAGACCGGGATCGCGAAGGCGTCAATGGTCACGTCCTTGGAGAAGTAGACCGGAACCGCCCAGCTCTGATTGGCGAGGTAGCCGATGTTGGACGAGACGGTGCCGGGAACCACGCCAACCCACGGGTCCACATAGAAGCCCGACTCATAGATTGGCAGGGCGGCCGGATTGATCGGGGCGGGGCTGACCTCGATCCAGGCCGACCCGTTGTACCGCTTCAGGACCATGGTGCTCGTGTTCAGCCAGTACATGCCGCTTGTGGGAGATCCAGGGGCGGATGTCCCTTCCTGGAATGGGGTGTGCAGGTTTGTTCCGGTAAGCGAGCTGTGCGCGGTCGTGGTCATGTCCTACTCCTAGGTGTACGAGACGTAATTCCCTGATCCATCGACGACGAAGCTTCCCGACCCATCGACCACGATCTTCGGCGCGGGGGTCGTTGCCCAGAGATGCGAATCCTTGGTTCCGGCGTACCAGACGCCGTCCACATAGGCGATAGAACGGCTGTTGGTCGGCGCGGTTTCCTGGTTGGTTCCCGACACGTTCTTGATGTTCATGCTGGTGTCGAGGTAGTAAAGATTGCCGTCGGTCCCGACCGTGTGATCCCAAACCGACGCGCCCGAAACGATGGTGGTCTGACTCGTGCCGTTGTGCTTGGCAAGGATCGACGCTGCCAAACCGGGATCGCCCGCCCCATAGAACGCCTCCGATCCGATCACCATTGGTCGCTTCATGCGGCTGGGTCCGCTCCCGGTGCTGGTCCACGACCCAAGGTCTCCGGTCGTGGTCTTGAGGACCGCTGTGTTGAGCGTTCCCCCGCCAAAGCTCGCGTAGAGCGTGCTGCCAAGAACGAACAGTCCAAAGACGCGATACGCGGCAGACGTTGAACGCTGCGTTCCGAGGTAACTATTCGGCTCGAATGTCGGATTACCGTTATCCCAGCGCATCCAGCCAATGCTTCCGCCATCATCACGCCACACGGCGTGGGCATTTGGGTTGCCGCTGGTGACCGGGTCCAGCCATGCTCCCGAGACGTACCGCTTTCCGCCGAAGTACGTAGCGCCATAGATGTGCCATGCCCGGATACCGCCATCAACCACCGTGATCGTACCGCTGGTATCCATGAACGCGACACAAGGGTAGGACCCAATCGCCGGATCGGTGTACGTGATAGCCAGTTCTCCGTTGACAACCTGCATGTCGTGAAACGAGTTGGAGTTGAGTTGTCCGTAATTGACGACACTTCCCGTGGCAATGTCCCACGCCACGAGATAGGCTGGGTCGCTATCTGTCGGGACGTTACAGGAGTAGTCACCGTAGGACATGAACAGCTTGCCGTTGAACAGCGTCAGCGTGGCGATGGTGTGCGCCCAGTCTCCCTGGGAGTTGAACGAACAGGTAACCGTGCCGATGTCGCTGATCGGGGGAATCGCGCCGTAGTCATACCATGTCATGTGCGTGCCTTGTCACTAGTCGCCACCAGCTTGTCCCGCTCCCTTGACGCTAAACGTATCGAACGAGCTGCCATCATCCGCGCCAGAGTGATAGAGGCCAACCCCCGTTCCGGTCAGTTGCGACTGAACGATGTAGGAGAGAATCGGCTCGTTGTTGAGAAAGGTGTGGATCATGCTGCCCACGCATTGCACCTTCAGGGTATAGGCAGTGTTGTCCGCGTAGTAGACGCCGATCATCTGCCGGGTTGTAGCGAGTGCCGACCCAGACACGATTTCCCACAACTCAATCTCATGATTCATCGGCTGACCCGGATCGATCAGGACCCGCACGTAGATGTGGTTATTCGCATCGACTACGCGCACGGCCACTCCGGCGAGGAGGCGATCTCCGGACGGCTTGGTGGTGACCGCCACGCTCACCTCATAGTCAGCCTCTCCCGCATCAATGGTGGCGAAAAACTCCACCTCCGCCCCGTTGGTGTTGGTGTTTCGCGCCCGGTTGGAATTGATCTCCCAGCCCGAACCCTGGACCGCCCAGGTCTTGCCTCCGGTCGTCGTGGTCCGTCCGGAGAGGGGGGTGCCGTTGGCGGCGGTGAAGTCGTCGGTGGCAATCGTGCTCCCCGTCGAGAAGATGCTCGGCGTCGATCCGCTCTGGAGATCGGTCGGGAGGGTGACGGTGTGCGGGCACGCATACACGTCGTCCCAGCGAGCGCCAACAGGCGCAACGGCCCATGATCCGAATCCGATGCCGGTCCCAGTCAGGGATGCGGCCCGCGTGTCCTGCACCCAGTCGAGCAGGACATCGCCATTGATGATCATCTGAATGCGATCACCCTTGGTCCGAATCCGCAGATCAACAATCTGTCCCGCCGACAGCGCAAATGGGTAGTTGCCTACCACTCCGCCTGTTCCGGCGTTGACCGAATAGACCCATGCCGACCCGCTCAGGAAATAGACCATGTCGTAATTGGTGGCATCGGTATAGCGGAAGATGCACTCAATCTGGTCACTTGCGGTGGTCCCAACAGTAATCAACCAGCGCCACTCGGCATCACCGCTGGCGGCTGCCCCAGCGCGGGTGAATTGCGCCCGGCCACCACTATTCGAGACGACATACGCCTTGCCGCTGATGACGCCGCCGACCCCACCCGAGGCGCTCCATCCTGCTCCGACAGAGGTGTTGGAGTCTGCTCGCGTAAAGCGGTCGAGGAACGAAAGCAGACCGGCATCCGTGGCCCAGGGGGTGATGGACAGAATTCGCACATCATCGAAGGCGTGCAAATGGGCCGGGCCAATGCGATCAAGCGCGCCGATATGGGGAAACATCGGGGTCGTCGTGGTCGTATCGTCGACCCAGAAGACGCGAGCATCCGGAAACTGGGGAATGCCGGGATAGTCGTTCGAATTGAGCACGCCGGTCTTGGTGTGCGCGGCATGGCTGCTGATCAGGTAGAACGCTCCCTGCGCCCGCAGGACAACGCAGACCAGATACTCCTCTGCCCGGACCGCGCCAAACTTGCCCACGTCGGGGGATCCGTTCAACGTGATCAACTTGCTTGGGATCGAAACGCGGGGGTATCCCTCGCTGTTGATCCAGTGATGCCCATTGGTCGTAGGATCGGTGACGGAGGTCGCGCTGGCCCAGCCAAACCCGAGATCCGCTTCCTTGTCCTGGACTTTGATGACGCCCCAGAGGGCAAGCCCATCCGCCCGCGTAAACCCAGCGTCCGCATTGTCGGTTCCGACGAACTTGCTGCTCCCCCAGGTGGGCGAGCTTGTCTGCCCTCCGCCCCGCATCGACCCGTCGATGATCTTATACAGGCTTCCGGTCAGCACGCGCTTGCCCGGCCCCGGGTTCGCGCTGCCGCTTGTGAGCGGGTCAACATTCGCGTCGCTGAACTGATCGCGGAAGAGGAAGTTAGCAGGCATCGTCACAGTGGGAGCGGTCGCGGACAGGGCCATGGCCGAGGCGGCAGGAACCGTCACCGTCTTGGGAATCGTGGGAACGCTCGCCGCCCAGGCAATCGTCGGGCTGGTCGGGCGGATCTTCCCGTCCGGTGGCGTCGCCTTTCCGCCACTGCCAATCGGGAGGCCGATGATGATCGGCATTACGGCACCGTCTGGGTCAGGATACCCGCAGCGGGCCAGACGATATCGACTGTTTGCGCGGCCCACGAGGTGTTCACGCCGAGATCGATCCACAACAGGATCGGACTGGTGGCATCGACCGCCGTCTGGTAGTCGATCACCGCGAAGTAGCGCACGTTGGTCAGGGTCGTGGTCGCATTGCTGATATCGTCGGCGTCGAGCTTGGTCGTCTTGACACCGTCATCGGTGGTGGTCTTGTTGGCGAGGGCGATCCCATTCGCCGCCCATCCGGTGCCGGTCAGTTCGGCGGCCCGGATCGAGCTGAGGTAGATCGTGGTCGCCTGGGTGAAGGAGGCCGAGGAACTAAACGCCATCACGCGGATGTTGTCCGAGTCCCAGTCCACCTCCTTGTTGGCGATCTTGCTGCACGCTTTGGTGGGGATGGTGACGGTAACGGCCATTACTTGACTCCCCAGATATCGGTGGCTGAGGTGCCCGTCACCTTGACCCGCTTGAATTGCAGGGCGTGGATCATCCCGGCCGACAGAACGCCCGAGGGGATCACCACCTCATCGCCGTTGAGCAGGGTCAACGCCAGCGCGCCCGCCCCGGCAAAGGCGATGCCGCGATAGGGACCGATGAAGTTGGTGTTGTGCGGCGTGATCGCCTCAACGTCGTAGGCCGGACCGATATTGGTCGTGGCTCCGTAGGTTGGCATGGGTTCCTCCGCTGAGTGGAGGGGCGAGTCGCCCCGCCCCATGCCATCCTAGAACGTGGTCTGCTCGACCGTGACGGACAACTGGAACGTTTCAGCCGAGGCCGGAGTGTAGGCCGCCGCCGCCGTGATCACGGCAGTGAGCGACTTCGACCCCGATGCCGCCTGGAACCAGATCGGCGCGGAGAGCGCGCTAAAGGTGTAGCCGCCACCGGTGCCGCGAGCCGTCATGATCGTGAGCGCCACCTCACCAATGTAGCGGTCCTGCTCCGCATAGAGCAGGTTGAAGGCGGCATTGTCGGCCACGGCGGTCGGCGCGGTGTTGAAGAAGAGGACCGTAAAGGTCGCGTTGGTGACGGTCGTCCCGGACTTGAAGAGACGAACCGCCAGAATCCGTCCGCCCCCGGCATTGTTTCGGGTTGCGTTCGAGAGCGTCAGATTGGAGGTGGATGCCGTACCCACCGCATCACCAGCGGCATATGCTGTGGTATCGGCCGGGCGGGTCAATGCCGCCGCAGTTCCGATCCGCACCACACGAGGCGAATACGGCAGGTTGGTGTTGTGGGCCATGTCGAATTACTCCTTGAGTGATTGACGGGCCTGCATCGCGGCAATCCGCGCCGCATCCCATCCCTCGCTGGTGTTCGGAATCTCCATCCCATTGACGGTGATTCGCTCGGTCGGGTGCTCCTCGCGCAGCAGGTCCCAGAAGGACCCGCCCACCTGCATCCGGTAGCGGAGGAAGGCCGCGATCTCGTCGTCGTCGGTGGCGTAGTAGCAACTGGTCTGGCGACCGGGACCGCCCGGGATCACCTGGAACTCTATCCAGCCGCTCGTCTTTTCCCAGAGCGAGTTGAGATCGAAACCCAGCTCGCCCAAAGGATCGTCGCCGTACTCACGCTTGACCACCCGCTCGAAGCTGCGGTCGTGCGCTTTCTGCATACGCTCATCGACGAAGTCATTGACGCGGGGGATCTTGACCCTCAGGCTGCGAACCCCCGCGCCGGGCAGGAACCGGAACAGGTATTTGGTCGAGACGCCGAGTCGCGCCTGCGGTTGCAGCCGTGCCTCATCGGCGTTTTTCCACTGGGCCTCCTGATCGACGGATGTCATCAGGCTGTCCAGCGTGCGCGGCATGTTCGGTTGCCGCCGAGTCGTGGTTGCCATACCGTATTCCGGGTCCTTTCAGGTTACGACGTGAAGTTCGGGTAGTCGCCAGCCGTGGTCGACATGTTCAGGATCACGACGCGCTTCTCCGGGTTCATGGCCCGCAGCGAGTAGTCGCCCCGGATCGCCCGGCGAGAGTACCAACCACCTTCGTACACGGCCCAGACGCCCCACTTGCTTTCCCGGTCGTACGGGATCAGCTCGAAGTCGTCCGGATCGAAGATGAGCGCCCGGCCATCCGGCAGCGCCGGGTTGGTGATCGAGGTCATCCAGTGGTTGCTCATCCAGTTGAAGGTGCCGAAGTCCGTCTCGAAGGAATCGAAGACGTTGGTGATCGACTTCGTATCGCCACCGACCATGCGGATGTTGTTGTTCCAGTTGGCGAAAACCCGCTTGTAGAAGGGGTGGGTCATCACCGTCTTGCCAACAAGGTTCTTGCCGACCTGGTTGTAGCCCTTCTGGACCGACTCCAGGAAGTCGTACTCGGTCAGGATTGCGCCCGCCATGTCGGTCGAGGAGGTGTTAAAGGAGGTCGTGAAGACGCCACCCATTGCCGACGGGGACGTGGTCGAGCCGAGTGCCCGTGCGCCCCAGAGGAGCGTGTTCTCGATGTGCTGGGGCATGGTCGACTTCAGCTTCTTCTGGACCTCGAAGGTGAGGCGGTCGTCGCTGACTTCGTAGGTCGGGGTGACCCGCGCCCGGTGCGAGAACTGCACGTATTCGTCGAAGATCTGGAAGTAGTTGTAATCAATCTCGCCCTGGGTGATCGGGCCGAGCGGAGACTCCGCGTTTTCCTTCACGGCGATGCCGATGATACGAAGTCCGGTGCCGTTACTCTGGGCCGCTGCGGTGGTTCCCGCAAAGCCTCGAACAACAGTCAGGGTCGATGCGCCGACCGCCGTGACGAGGGCTTCCTCGCCGCTGGCGAACATCAGGACATGGCCGACCATGTAGTAGCCGATGTTGGTCGGCGTGACCGTGGTCGTCGAGCCGTCGGCAATCGCGCCACCGAGGGTGTCGTTGACGGGGTCGAGGTAGGAGACGCCCCACTCGACCTTATTCATGCGCCGATCCAGCGGCTCCCCGGAATTGATCGTGGCCGTGAGCGGGAACTCATTGCGCTTGATCAGCTTCGGGAATTTGGAGACGTCGCGGATAAAGAGATCGGAGGGGGTATCGCCGGAATACTGCGATACCGCCCGGTTATAGGTTGTCGCTGCCATGGTGTCGCTCCGTTAGAGTGGGCCGTTGCCCAGAAGATCATTCCAAGAGGTCGGATCGCCCGTGGACGCGCCGACCGGGACCGCCGACTCAGCGCGGTTCTTGCCGCTGGCCTGGGTCTTGGTCTTCTTCAGCTCCGCTTGCAGGTTTTTGACCTGTTCCAGGAGCTTCGACTCGCGCACATTGGCCGCCGCCCGCTCGCGCTGGCTGACGGTAAAGGCGCGCTCGATCTCATCCGAGGTGGACCCCAGCTCCCGGTACTCTTTCGCCACGGCCTTGATCGTTTCCTGCTGCGCTGCCGGAAGCGTCTGAATCGCCGCCACGAGGGCGGTCATCCCGTGATGAAGCGTATTGATCTGGGAGAGGTATGGCTCAGCGGCAGACTCGCGGATCTCATCAATGAAGTCGCCCATGAGGGGGCCTAAATCCTCCTCGTCGACTTCAACAATGCGCTTGCCTGCCTCGATCAGCCGCTCACGCTCGGCTTTCGCCGCCTGTTCCGCCTGCACCTCCAGCGCCTTTTGCTTGAGGGTTTCCAGTTCCAACGCCGCTTTGCGGTACGGGTTGTCCTCGGAATCCCACAATGCATTGGGGTCGGGGGCAGGCGGTTCAGCCGGGGCCTCAGTCGCCGGGGCGTCCTCGACTTCTTCTGGCTGCTCGGGATCGACAGGGGGAGCGACCTCCTCATCGTCCGGGCTGGACTGGCCGTCATCTAGCTCGTCTCCAGAGGGTTGCAAATCCTCCGGGTCCGCAGCATCAGGCGGCGACTCCACCGAATCCGTCAAATACGCTTCCAACGTCTCAGGCTCGTACGTATCAGTCATTGTCGTCCTTTCAGACACCCGCACCCTACATTCTTTTCAGGGCCGGTGCAATCTGCTATCCTCGTCGTGGCGGGTCATGGGATTCCTGCTTGAAACGGCGGCGGGTGACAGCGCCGCCGTTTCGCTACCCGATATAGTCCTTCAACAAATAGGAGAGCGGGCTGCCGGTGCCGGATGTCGCGCCGGTTTTCTTCTCCTTGCGCCGCCACGGGAACTGGTCCTGGTTGTACTGGCGGGCGCGATCCCGGATGAACGATCCCACATCCTCGACCGGACCGCGTAACCGGGCATTGTCCGCCGCCTGGTTGGCCTTCTTTTCGGACGTATCGGCCGCCGTCCCGACATCTTCCTGCCACGGCGGCAGGTTGTTGATGTTGAAGAGGGGTGCGCCGGGATCGGCCCGGTCCTTCCACTGCCAGCCCTGCATCGCGGCGTAGGACTCCGGCGAGCGGAACCACTGTTCCATCTCGGCCTGCAACGCCGGACCTTTCACCCCCTGCGAGCGCAGGTAGTCCTCATGGCGGTGGTAGGCCCGGCTGAACTCGGTGTCACCCACGGCCAGCATCTTCGTGATCGTGGTCGGAACATCGACCTCGTCCTTGTAGCTCCACGAGCGGAAAGTGAGGTAGTCGTCGATCTCCGGATGCTCGGCCCGCACCTGTTCCCGCTTCCCGGCCAGAGAGGCGTTCGGGTTATCGCGCAGGTAATCGGGACCGGACGCTTTCGCGCCGACCGCGATCCCCGCCTCGGTCTGCTGCTCGGCCGCCCACTGATAAGCGAGATCCTGGCGCTCCTCGTCCGTCATATTCTTGATGTCGGACCCGGAGTAGGTTTTCCCACCGATGGTGGCCGTCCACCAGTCGGGGATCTCGTCGTAGCCCAGCGTGATCTGGTTCATGCCATCCTGGATCTGCTGCTCGGAGAGCGATCCCGCCGCGTTGTAGTCATTCATGCCGCGCTGAAGGGACTGTCCCTCGGCCGACTGGATCGAGGCGATGTCTTGCGCCGCGACCTGTGCGGCCTGCTCCGGCGTGCGCTGGTCGTACGGCACGTCCTTGGCCTGCCGAACCTCCTCCTTACGCTGGTTGGTCGCGGCGTCCTGGACGTAGGCGTCGGAGGGAATCAACGCATTCCCGGCTGAGGAGGCCATGTTGAGGTTGGTGTACTCCTCAATCGCGGCATCGACATCGTCGTTCTGCTCGCCCATCAGGAGGGCGTTCTGGGCAGCGGCGAGTCGGTCGGCATCCCAGTCTTCCTGATCGGCATTGGTGACGAGGATGTCCATGATTGCCTGGCGGGACCGGCTGTTGGAGTCGGCCGCCTTGAAATCGCTGATCGGCGCGTTGAGGTCGCGCAAGGCCGCATTGGCCGCGTCGACGATCCCGTTGACGATGTCCTGGGCTAGGTTCGGGGTGGGCAGCCCATTGTTGGCCTTGTCCCAGCCGTGCTCGCGACCGAAATCCGAGAACCTGATCTGGTCGATGGCATTGAGGACCATCTTCTCGATCTGGCCGGTGCCGAACGGGTTTCCCGCATTGGCCTCACCGATGATCGCCAGTGCCGTTTTCCACATCGGGTTCATGAAGAGACCGGTGCTGTTCAGGATCTCCTCGATCCGGGACTGCGAGTAGCCGCCGTCGCCGATGCCCTGAAAGGTTGCCAGCCGGGAAACGAACTGGAAGGGATTGGTATAGAGAACATGGCCGTCGCCCAGGCCGAAGGCGACGAATCCCTTCATCCAGGTTGGCGTGCCGGGATAATCGTTGAGGCTGGCTTGGCTCGCTTTCCAGATCTCGTGCTCCATCGTGATCAGTTGCGGATGCTGGAGCATCAGCTTGACGTAGAGCGCCGACGAGCGGGTCATGTAGTAGTGGAAGAGGAAGACCTTGCTGATCGCGTCGTCGATCTTCGTCTTCTTGTAAGTGAACATCACCGTGCGCTGGGCCTTGTTGGCGCGGGCCGAAAGGTCGTCCACCTGCTTCGCCCAGGTCCGGGCGTAAGAGTCGTCCGTCACGTACTTCTTGGTGATCGTGCGAATCTCCTCAGGACTGAAGGAGCGACCGGCATTGAAGCGTTCGGTGATCAGGCGCGAGACTTCATCCTCCATCGCCTTCGGCGCTTTGCCCGCCCGCGTCTTGGATCGCACGAAGTCGAGGAACTTGCCCTGCTCGTAGGGCAGCTCTTCCCCAAACTTGTTGAGGTAAATGGCGTGGCGGAAGGCGTTGTCGTTCGAGTTGCGGATGCGCTTGATCCAGTAGGAGCTGAGCGGGTTGGGAATCTTTCCCCGCTTGGTGACGTTGCGGGCCACCTCCTCCCGACCGACGGTGTGTGAGATGTCGGTCGGGAGAAAACTGATGCCCGATTCCTTGACCCCGCTAAAGAGCGGGTGATTGATCATCTGCACTTCGTCCAGATCATCTTTCACGAAGGTCCACATCAGATCCGGCACGTAGCGGGCGGACCCCGCCTCCCCGGCAATCGTCGCCAGTTGCAGGTTGCCGACCACGTCCTTGAAGACCGCCTTCGGCCCCGTCACCACATTGAACTGGAGGATGGAGCGGTTCGCACCGAGCACCTTCTTGATGTTGCGGGCAATCGCCGCGTCCCGGTGCCCCTTCGGCGTGAGGTCTTTGATCGTCTCCAGCAAGGCCGTCTCGTGCTCGGTATTGAGCATCGCCCGTAATTCGTCGACCCCTTCTTCCGTGGTCGGGAATCCCTCCTTCGCCAGCCGCGTTTCCCGCTTCTTGACGATGGGTTCGAGCCGTTCCTGGTAGCGGTTCCAGACATTCGTGGTCACCGTCTCGTCGACCCCGTTGACGGTGCGGGTGTAGAGCCGTGGCTCCAGCAAGACATCAACCTGGCGCTGGGGAATGCTGTGGGTGGTGATCATGTCGAGGAGATCGTCAGGATTCTTGATCTTCTCCCGGGACAGGCCGTGGACGTAGATGGTCGCTTCCCTGGCCTCGTCGGCCGGAGAGAGCGGGTCCTTGATAATCTTGCGGATGCCCTGCCCGATCTTGGCGCGGGTCGCGTTGTAGAGCTGGGATGCGGCATCGGCCGGGTCGTTGATGATGCCCACCGTGCCCGGTCCTCGCTTGCCCGATTTCGGGTGGGGCGTTTCGTCCCTGAGGCGGCTGACCTCGTCATGCCACGCCTTCTTCTCGGCAGCGGTAAGATCGCTTGGCAACTGATAGTTGTGGGCGGTACGAGCGGCACGACGAGAGACATCAGGATCGGCGCTTTGAATGCGCTCCCGGAACATCTCCATGTCTTGCTGCACGGAATCGGGAAGATCGGCGAACGAAACGGGTGCGTTAGGATCACGAAACGGAACCTGCTCGGCCGCCGCACTCAGGGATTCCCCGTGAGCCTCGCCAACCAGTTCCCGCCAGCGCCGCTCCAGCGCATTCGCCAGCGTCTCATTGCTGATGCGCAGGGCTGGGTCCGTGGCATCCGCCATGATCTGTCCAGTGCGGCCGCGAATCTTGGCGATGGCCGCCGCGTGGTCCGCCTCGTTGTCGCCGAGGAGGGCGTGCTCGATCCATGAGCGCGGATCGGTCGGACTCATCTTTCCGGAACGGGTATCGAAGCGGCGGGTATTGATTGGCGATCCCCGCTGGAACGTGTCTTGGACCAGCTTCTCGGCGCGCGCATCATAGCCTGCCCGCACCAGCGTCGACTCCGGAGTGTTGAGGCGGGTCGGGGTAACGCCGGTGCCCTCATCATGCAGCTTGCGCACGGTGGCGTTGCGGATCTCCTCCTCGCGCAGCATCTGCTCTTTGGCGAGCGGATCGTAGGAGGCGCGGAATCGTTCCAGCGCGGCAGGATCGCTCGCCCCGTAGGTTTCGTCGATGAAGCGCGCGAGATTGTCCGACTGCTTATTGGCATAGCTGGCATCGAGGTAGGAATGCGTGATCGGCTCATCGATCAGTTGGCCGCCCCGGGCGACGGTGCGGGTCGTGTCGACACTGATGCGCGGCCCCGTGGTCGGTGCGGGCGTGGCATCGATAACCCGCATCTGGATCGATCCATCACCCCGGATACGGGCCGCTCCAGTCCGGTTCGTGCCTTCGATCAGGTAATAGGTGTCGCCATCAAAGACCGCAATCGGCACATCGGCGGTTTCGCTGATCAGATTCGGATTGTCGATGTAAGATTGCAACTTCTCCGGCACAAAATCGGCCTGGGTGGCGACGATCTTCGCATCGGTGGGAACATCGCGAATCGGGACATTTGCCTCAGTCAGATATTGACTACTGAGGGTATTGGCATTGTCATCAATCGCCTGCTGAACATTGGTCGGTAACTCCTCGTCCAGCCGGTAGGAGCCGTCAAAGATGGAATCAACGGTCGGCTGGGCCACAGCCTGATCAGCGGCGCGGGCGAGATCGGCGGCTACCTGCTCGGCATCGGTGCGGGTGGCAATGGTCGCGTTGATCTTCTTCAGGCGATTCGTCTGGGTCGTGGTCAGGGTGTCCGCCGCTTGCAGGGCATCCCGTTCCGCCATCAACTCCGTGGTGCTCATCGGATCAGTCGCGGGGCCACCCTTGCGCTTGGCGATCCGTTCCTCAGCCTTGGCCGCCCACGAGTCGTACTCGGCCTGACGCTGGGCCACGGAATCGAGCGTGCTGCCCGGTGGTGGCGGGGTTGGTTGGTTCCCGGCAGATCGCCTGCCCTTCATTTGGGCATCGCGGCGTTCGATGGAGGCGGCGCGACGTTGTTCGGCAGCTCGGGCGGCGGCATCGGCCTGGTTCTGGGCGGCGGCGGCTTCGTTCTTGTAGCGGGCAAACTCTTCTTCCGATCCCTGCCCGGCGCGAATGATGTCCGCCCCTTCCTGAACGCCTTCGGTGGTGGTCTGCTCGGTCGCAGCGCGGCCATATCCCGCACCCGGAAGCCGACGAGCGCCCCAGCCCAGCGACTTCCACAATTGCTCGAAGGGATAGGAGAGGGGATCGCCCGCTGCCTTCAGGACTTCTCCACCGACCGACATGGCCTTGGCCGCTCGTAATGCCGCCTGGCCTTCTTCCGCCGTCTTGACCCCGCTCGCGACCTCCTCGGCCGTGCGCATGCTGCGCGCCAGAGCAGCTCCCTTCAATCCTTTGCCCGCAACACCAAGCCCTAGTGCCCAGTTGAGGGGGTCCATGATCAGGGAGGAGCCGAAGGACCACCACGGTCCGACGGTCTCGGTGTACCAGGTAAAGAGGCCTTCCGATCCGCCCGCCTCATAGGCGCGCTTGGCCGCATCCCACTGCTCGGGGTGCTCCTGCAAGTAGGTGAGCATGGTCAGGGAGGCCATCGGGTTGTCGCTATGGGCCTGCTGGTAGATCAGCACCTGCTGATCGCGGGGCGTATTGATCCACTCATCGTAGGTCAGGCCCGATCCATCGGGCGGCATCGCCAACTGGACATCGGTCAGGTCCGGCTGGGTGCCGAAGTAGCGGGCCACGTAGGTGCCGGGATCGCCGAAGTCCGAGGGCAGCTCGCCGTTGTGGGTCATCATGTAGTAGGTGGCATCGGCCATCTGCTTCTGGTTCTCGTGCTCTGCCCAGCCCGCGATCTTGACGGCGGTATTGACGCCCTTCTCGACCACCTGACCGGGCGGGGACTCGCGCGCCGCGTTGAACCCGGAGCGGAGATTGGTCCACCCTCGATTGAGCGCGGTATCGAATCCGCCCGATTCTCCGAGTGCCGGGTTGTAGTACACCTGCCACGCCGCGTCTTTTTGCTCCGGCGTCATCTTGTCCCACTGTTCTTGCGGGATGGTAACGCCCGGCGGCGGACTGGCGGTCCGCTGGGTTGGGCTGGCCTGCGCCCCATTCGGATTGCCCGCCGCCTGCCACGCTGCCTGGCGCTGTTCAATCGTCATCTGCGCCCATTGCTGCGGGGTCAGATTGACGCCCGGTGGCGGGGAGGCGTAGGGATCGGCAGGCGGCGGTTGGGCCGGTTGCTGCTGCGCCTGCGGGGCGGTCTGCTGCGGAGCGGACGGAGCCTGCGTAGTGGTCAGCTCACGGTAGAGATTGGCGTAGGCCGAGGCGAACGACGCCGGGTCCATGGTCTGTGCGGCCGGGCTATTCAGGAACATGTCCATCGCCTGCTGGGGCGTGAACGTCCCTCCTGTCACCCCAGGACCGGGCTGGACCGCTGGCGGTTGCGCTTGCGGCATGGGCGCGGCGTACTGGCGGGTCTGCTGGGATGGATCGTCCAGACCTCGCACCCGAAGATCAGGGCGGCTGATGTACTGCGGAGGCACGGGCGCGGTCACGTTCTGGACCGGATTGGTTGGATCATCGGCCGCTTGGGCCAGCATCGCAGCCCGGCTCTGGTCCTGCATCATCTGCATGGCAGCGGCAGGATCGGCCCTCGGCGGCAGGGCCTGGGCGGTCTGGCGACGGGCCATCATCTGATTGAAGAGATCCTGGGCACGCGGCGTCGGCATCGCTTGGTTGGGCACCACCATCGCCCGCTGGCCCATCGGCTGTGTGGCCGCCTGCGTACGGGCGGCGAGATCCTGCAAGAAGCGTTCGGCCAGCCTGTTGAGATCGCGATCTGCCATCACGCGGCCATCAGGTATTGCAGCATGCGCTGCGAGAAGGGTTGCCGTCCCGAGCCGGTGCCGTAGCCCGCGCCGGGCGATCCCGCTCCCCCGGACCAGCTCATCCGCCGCCCGCCCAAAAAGGAGTACATGCCCATGTAGTCACTGAGGTTGCTGACGATGGTGCCCGCTCCCGGATTGGCTGCCTGCACGAACTGTCCATTGCCAATATACATCCCGACGTGCCCGGCCCGGTTCAGGTTGGCTCCGCCTCCGGCCGTGTTTCCTGTATCGAAAAAGACCAGGTCGCCGGCGCGGAGCTGGTTTGGGTCGCGGACGAGGAGTCCCTTGTTGAGGGTGTCCTGGTACTGGTAATGAGAACCGGCAGGGAGTTCGTTAGATCCAAAAGAATCGTCGAGCCAATTAACAAACGCGGAACAGTCCCAGCCGGTCTGCCAGGGGTCCTGTCCCGGCGACGGAAGCGATCCCCAGACATACGGAACCCCCACGTACTGCAAGGCTTTCTCGACAATGCCACTGCCCATTCCTCCATCACCATAGGAGCGCACATCGTAGCCCCCGGAGTAGCCGCCCTGCTGATCGAACTGCTTCCAGAGGTTAACCACCTTCGAGCCGTAGGTGTTGGAATCCATGCCCAGCTCGTCGGTGAATCCCCCGGACAGCGCACCAGGACCGCCGAAATACACCTTCGCCGCGTTCTCGTAGCCGCCATACTGGGAGGCCAGTCCGTTCAGGATCTTCGCCATGCCCGCAATCTGGGCCTGCTTGTTGCCGATCATCTGATCGAAATCGAGTCCCCACGCCTCCGCCGTCTTGCGGAAGATGCCGACAAAGGGCAGAATCTGGTCATTGCGGAATCCGCCATAGACGCGGTTGTCGCGGTCCCAGTTGCCGGATGATTCCTGGTTGATCATCGCCTTCAGGAGATTGGCGGGGACCCCGTACTGGGAGGCGGCGGCGTTGATCTCGGCGTTGTGGGCATCGAGGGCGGCATAGCCCGTCTGCCCGGCCGCCGCGCCCTGGAGTCCCATCTGCGATCCGGCCTGACCCTGGTCCTGTTGCCCGTAGCCGCCGAAGTCAACGTACTTGTTGGCGATGCCGAGCGTGCCCCCCTGCCCGCCGACCCCACTGACGTAGCGGTTGGAGGCATCGAGGGCGGCCTGACCCTGATCGGCGAGGAGGCCGGAGGGGTCGTAGGGGTTGGCGACATCGACCGCCTGAAAGCCCTGGCTGAAACGGTTGAGCTGCTTGCCGAAATCGGCGAGGCGTCCGGTTTGCTGGGTGCGGATCGGGTCAAATCCGGCCAGCGCGTTGAAGGCCGGGAGGACCATCACCTAACCCCAGCGCACGACGCTACTGCGCGAGGCCGGGTTGAGGCCACGGGCACCGGCCGAAAGTCCCTTCCAGCGACCCATGATGTCGCCCGCCCCGCCCTGGGCGAGGAAGTTGCGGAAGGTCAGCCCGGGATTGCGCAACTGGGCGGACTGGTACTGGCGCTGGGCATCGGCGTACTGGGAGAGTCCGTACTGCCCGGCCCGCGTCGAGGAGTTGCCGAGGCCCTGGCTATTCAGGGTGCGCTGATACTCGCCCTGCGGCAACAGCGGCGAGACATAGTCCCGCACGAAGGGGGAATTGTAGAGGTTCTTGCCATCCGGGTAATAGCCCGGTCGACCGTAGCTGGGATGGGCCACGTCCCCGAGCGGCGGCGGATTGCCAGGAACGGGAACGGCCACGCCCGGGGCCACGCGGGGCGCGCCCGGACCCGTGATCGGCATCAAGCCAATCGCCCCCGGCGTACGCTGGACCGGACCACTGACCGGCATCGTGCCGACCGTCGGACCGCCGTTGCCATACGTCGCCTGAATCTGGGCGAGCAGGGTCGGATCGGCCGAGAGGTAATCTGCCAACGTGAGTGCCATTAGCCGAGTAACCCTCCTGGTCGCACGTAATCCATGATAAATGGCGTCTTCTGGGCCGCCTTCGTACCCTTGGTCTGACTCGCCAGCCAGTCGGTCGTCTGATCCTCCATCTTGCTGAGGATCGCCTTCTGGAAGACGGGCGGCAGGCTCGCCACCGCGACCTTGACCAGGGTGTTGAACGCCTGGGCCTGATCCTCAGGATCGCCAGCGGTGAGGGATGCCCGCAAGGCCGACCCTTCCGGGGAGCTGAGCACGTTGTCGATCATGCCCCAGACATCGGGCGATCCCGCCCCCGGCGTCATCTGGTTCTTGAAATAGTCATTGGCGAAGTTGAGGTACTGCTCGCTGGTCATCTGGTTCTCGGGATTGGAGCCGAAACCCAGCATCGCCAGGTATTGCAGGAGGGGAGCCTGTTGCTCGGCCAGATCGAGCATGCCGGAATCGGGGTTGAAGCCCATCCCCTTCAGCGACTCGCGGGCCAGGATCTCGGGGTTGCTGTACAGGATCGGCAGGCCCGAGGCGGCGAAGTTCCCGGCAAACCCGGTCCACGGATCGAGGGGCAATGCCCCCGCCGCGCCGCTGGAACCAGACCCTGTTCCGTATGCTTGGGCAATACCGGGACTTTGGACCTGATTGGGGGTGACCCCAAAGGTCGAGGCGAAGTTACTGACGCGGGAAATGTCCGAGGGCGTCTGGGTTCCCGGCAGCGCCGAGCCGACGCCGTATCCGATTCCCGGCTGTCCGAGCGCGGCGGTGTTGGGCGCGAAGGGATTGCCGATGTGGCCGCCCGTGCCGAGTCCGGTATCCGCGCCCGCGAGGAGAGCATCGCGCAATTCCTTGCGCCGCTTCTCCCGCCGCTTGCGGGTAGCGGTCCCTGAGAGCGGGTTATTGCCGTATCCGGCGTAGTCGGCCATCGCTTACATCACTCCTGGGGGCGGACCAGGCGGGCGTCCGACGGGAGCACCCCCGCTGCCGGGACCCGCCTGGAATCCGGCAAAGTTCATGGTATTGCTTCCCGGTCCAGCGGGCAAGCCCGGTCCCTGCCCCGGTGGCAGCATCGGCGGCTGGCCGCCCCCGCTCGGCATCAGGGCCTGCTGCTGCTGGGCCTGCGCTTCCATGGCCCGCTGCTCCATGTAGAAGTCGAGGAAGGCCATGTACATCGCCTTCATGTCGGGATCGGTCGCACTGTCCGCCCACTGCTTGATCTGCATCGGGATGCGGACTTCCTTCATCAGCGTCTCGTCGGCCATCATCGCGTCGAAGTCGGCCTCTTCCTGCCACTCCTCGCGCATGCGGTCGTAATCGGTCTGGCCCATGTACTCGGCCGCCCGCCGCTTGCTCATGATGCCAAGCGGGATGGCGGTGGCGGCGATATTGGCCCACTGCATCGCCTCCTGGACCCGGATCCGGCTCATCGTGACCCGCACCCGGGGACCGAGATTGTCGATCAGCTCGGGCGTGAGGATCTGGGCCAGCTCCTCCGAGGTCTGCGGGCGGTCGGTGGGGATGAAGAAGTCGGTCTTCTCGCCATTGGCGAAGCGGGTGAGATGACCCTCGTTGCGCCAGATGCGGAACATCTTTTCCATGACCCGGGTGCGGCCCGTCTCCAAGGCCCGAATCCAGGGCGTGATGTGATCCATGCCAGATTCGGCGGCCACGCTCATCGAGTTGCCGGTGATATTGGACCCCGGTTGCGCGCCGTACATGCCGAGCGGGATCCCGCCCGTCTGGCGGTCCTGGTTGGCGGCGGCCATGATCGCCTGAAAATCCTGGGCGTTGATCATGGTCGGCACGGCCTGCACCTGCTCGCCCATGCCGATCTCGTTGACCTTGCCCCGACGGCGGTCGATGCGGGGCAGGGGCGTGCCAAAGCTGAGGTTGTCGCGGGTCAGGACCAGGGCCGGGTTGGTGGCATCCATCACCGCCGTGGCGACCCGGGCCATGAAGGCTTCGAGCTGGTCGTGACGCTCGCGCTGGAGGTGAATCGAACTGGTCAGTTTGTGGCCCAGGCCCCAGTCATCGCCGGGACCACTGCGCCACCAGTCGCCGCCGCCGCGCAGGGCATCGTCGGTATTGGCGCGGGCGGTATCAGTAAAGAGCGGCTCGCCCGCCGCCCCGCCCTGGATCACGAAGGGCACCTCGTAGTAGTTGTGCTCGGCCGGGGCCATCAAGGTGACGCCGCCATGGGTGACCGCCGCCCGCCAGGTGCAATCGGCGTACTCGCAGATTGTGAGCAGGGTAAGATCATCCGACCCCGCCTGATTCTCCAGCTTGGATCGCTCGGCCCTGGTCGGTTCGCCCCATTCCTGGTAGGCATCGGCCGCCGTCATCCGCAGCATGCGGTAGACCTTCTTCGGACCCCTGAGCGAGTTCCCGACCGGGTAGATCGAGGCGGGATCGACGGGACGGACATCGAAGGGGAAGTCGGGATCATCGAGGTCGCACAAGATCCGCCAGGCGATGCGGCCGTAACTGGTGATGATCTTGCTCTCGGCCATCTCCAGCGGCATGTCGCCGGTATTGGCCCAGCGGTAGATCATCTCGGCCCGGAACAGCTTGGCGGCGTCCTCCATGGCCTGCGCCCCGGTCCGCAGCGACCGCTGGAGGGTGTCCTTGACGTAGCCCTCATCCATCGAGGCGAGGATCGCGCAGAGCAGGTTCCAGTCATCGACCAGGTCGGAGCTGACCCACTGGTCCTGGTCGCCCAGCTCGCGGGCGACCAGATCGGACGGGAAAACGCCGATCACATCGAAGCGAAGGCGGCGGATGGTATCCATCATCGTCGCCACCATCCCGGCGTGCATCTGCTCGGCCTGGGTGGCATTGGTCCAGATTTGTTGTGCGGTCGGCTTCTTTTCCTTTTTATAGCCGGGCGGAATCAGGGGTTTGAACTCGGGATCGTCGTCGAGGAGGGAGAGCATGAGGTCGATGTTCAGCATCGGGGGCGGCGTCTGATCGGGCATGGCGGGGGCGAAGGGCAGCATCAGTCCAGCAGCTCCACGATGGCGGAGGGATAGAAGTGGGCCACGCTCGTCATGGTAATCGCCACGCCATTGACTCGGATCAGGTCGTAGTCATCAAGCGTCGTGTCTGCCCGCGCCAACGTGTAGAAGGCATGGACATCCTCAATCGTTTCAAGGCGAACGTCGTAGCGGTAGACCATGGCACGTCTGGCGGTCATCAGGCAATCTCCCGCAGGTGGCGGCCGCGCCCGAAGCGGGGACCGGAGGCGATCTCGATCTCGGCGGCTTCCTTCATATGGGCCTCGCGGGCCAGGGCGTCCTGGGTCAGGTAATCCTTCATCTGGCGATTCACGGCCCAGTACTCCAGTGCGGAGGTGTAGTGCGTCGTCTTGTCTCGCAGCATACCATGTTCGGGAATCTTTCCTGAGCGGCTCGGCTCGGGCAGGCGGTTGTTCTGCAAGGCCACCAATGCCTGGCGCGCCCCGATGCTGTCCCCGAAGCGGAGGCGGGGCATGATCCAGCGCATCGCCTTGCGGCGGCCGACGTGGGTCCGGGCCTGCATGCGGTAGGCCGCGACCTTGCCGTTGGGCAGGCGGTCGGCATTGACGCGGACGCCGTGATTGCGGCGCCAGACCGAGTACCAGGAATCGGCCGACGCGCCCTGGCGGTTATCGCCGTAGGTATCGCCGTAATAGATCGGCAGGGTCTTCGCCCCATCGGTGAGGTCGGCCATCCAACTGATGATCTCCTCGTCGTAGGGGGTGTACTCCCAATCGCCCATGATCGGCTTGCCGGAGAGATCGACCAGCGATCCGGTGATGATCGGCCCGTAGAAGGCGGCCTCCTGCTTGTTGTTGGTGTAGCCACCGAGCACGTCGTACCAGCCGTCGGCCACATTCTGCTGGATCACGACCATCGCGAAGGCGTCCTCGAAGCCGGGGTCGATGCCCACCTCCAACGGGTTGCCACGAAAGAAGAGGAGTTCGGGGACCGGCATCTTCTCCCGCGCCGTGGGGTAGACGTACTGCGAGGTGGTGAGCGGGTTGCGCATGATCTCGCGCTCCCAGCCATCGGGGTCGGCGGCGTAGCGGCGTTGCTGGCGGTCGTACCAGTCATCGTCGTGGAGGGGATTCTCCCACCAGTCCATCGTGAACAGGGCCGGGCGGAACTCCATGTCGATGCCGTGGCTGAGGTTGTAGAAATCGTCGCCCTGGTCCATCGACTCGGTCGAGACCAGAAAGCGGTGATCGGCCACATCGGTCAACCCGGTCCAGACATCGAGCAGGCCCGGGATCTGGGCGGCCTCGTCGGGGAATGCCACGGTAGCGCGGTCGCCGCGCCCGGACTTGCTGGTGGTCGACTCGCCCGAGATGGTGTTGCCATTCTCGGGGTTGTGGAAAAAGAGCTTCATGCGGTGGCGGGAGGCGGAAAATCCCCGGGGCCGGAGGAAGCTGGGCAAGTACTTGAGGACCTGGTCCATCTTCCAGAAGAGGGCGCGGGGCTTGCGGGAGTCGACGTACTCCTCCTTCCACGACATGCACAGCGCCTGGAAGTTGGGCGTGAAGAGCCAGTCCGCGAGGATGCAGTAGGCAATGGTCCACGACGCGCCCATGTCGCGAGACTTGCTGACCACGGCATCGGCGTTCTCATCCTGCTGGGTCTTGACCCAGTCGTAAAAGCGGACGAGCTGGGCCTGGCGCTCGAAGGGGATCCAGGGAATGTAGCCGCCACGGCGGCCGTGGGCGCGGGGTTCGAAGAGGTAGCCGTAGACGGTCATCAGATAGAGCTTGTCCATCTGGCATTTGCGGCGCTCGATCTCCTCGAACTCGCGGTAATCGCGGACCCGCTGCAAGGTGTCGACGCGGTACTGGAGAATACGCACGGACCACTCGTGCCACGCCTGGCGCTTGGCGACGCGGTCGGGATCGTCGGGTCCACTGGGGTCCGGGGGAATGGTCGCTAAGGCAGGCGGCAGGCCGAGGATGACGACGGGATCGCGGGTGTCACTGCTCACGGAATTGTCGGATCGCCTCGCGGATGCGCTCCGCCTCCTCACCTTCGCCGGTTACGTTCCCGGCCTGGTCGATGGTATAGGAGGTACGGGCACGACCCACGGTAATCTCCTCCAGCCCGGCGACCACACGCAAGGTCGTGCCGCGCACGCCTCGACTATACAGGTATCTCTCCAGATGTTCCAAATCGAGGGGCTTGCGGTACATCGCGCCTCCAATGGGAAGCGGAGCCGGATTCAGCCAGCTCCGCCCCCAGGATTGGGTTGGGCTGCGCGGTCGGTGGTGCAACGAACCGCCGTGCAGTCGCATCGTATCAGAAGAGAATGACCAAGACCAGAATGATCAGGATCACGGCCGCCACGGTGCCAACAGGAATCATGTCTCCTCCTAGGTCACGAGCAGAATCACGAGAACGGCCACGATGGATCCGATGATCAGCGTGGCCCAGGCCAGCGAGTCGTCGCGGGGCATGATCAGACTTCGTAGCGGCGCACGACCGCGTTATGGGCCGTGTCGCGGAGGGCATCGAGATCGGTCAGGTGGACGCAGCGGATCGTGATCGGCGGGTTGTCCTTGTACTCCCACTCGTAGAAGCCCTCGTAGACTGTGGTGGTCTGCTTCTTGGCCGATCCCGGCGTGGTCGATCCCTCGCGGGTGACCGTGACCGCCGCCGTGTCCTCAACCTCGGTACTGGTCAGCTTGGGACCGCGCACCGTGGCACCGCGATCCCGCAGCCACTGGGTAAGGTGTTTCAGATACTCCTTGATGCCCGTCTCGTCCATGGTGGTGAAATCGGGTTTGATGTCGAAGGCGAACGGCTGCTGGGCTTCCGTCTCCGAGGTGTCGGCCACCATGTCAATCGTAAGGGCGTCGGGGTCTTCCGACTCGACCACGGCCTTGAGGTCGGCCTTGGCCTGGGCGATCTTCTTGTCGGATTTGGCCTGGGCCTTGGCCGCCTTCTGCGTCTCCGCAATCGCGGCCTCGTCGGCGGGCGGGGTGTCGGACATCAGGACCTTCGATGCCTCGTCCTCCTCGGCCTTGGCGATCTCCTCGTCGCTCATGGTCGTCGGTTCGCTCGGCGTACCGAGATCGTGGGTCGATATCGGATGGGCGGGTGTTTTCTTCTTGTCAGCCATCTATGAAACCTTGTCACTTGTTCCGGCTGTTCGGCGGTGCCGGACCTTCCGCTTTCGTTTGTGGGCCTTCGGTTTCTCGTCTTCGGGAGTGGACCCGTACTCCTTGGACCAGCGGCGGGCGATCTCCGGGTGTTTGCTCCACAGAAACCGGCGCTGCTTCTCACTCTTGAACGGCATGGCGCGTCCTCAACAGAGGATACGGTACGCGGATACCCACGTCCCGTAGACGCTACTCCAGCCCCATGTTCGCTGTTGACAGTAGGCCAGGTTGGCGACCCCCGACGCCACGATCTTGTTCGCCCCGACCCCGGACCAGGTCACGCAGGCATAGACCGTGCCCGCCGTGTTCTGGAGGCAGGATTGCAGCGTGACCGAGCCGCAGCCTTGGGCGCTCATGAACCCCCGGTAGCCGCCGTTGTTCCAGGCCGGTGCGCCGATGGCGATGGTGCAGGCGGCACTGGCCTGCTCGACCCCGATGGGTTGCGGGAACGTCAGGGAAGTGGTGCCGACCTGAGTGCCAAGCGCGCCGATGCCAACCACCGAAAGGACGATGGCAATGGCAAGCAGGAATCGTTTCATCGCATCCTCCTAGTCGATGCCGTAATTACAGTTGGCGACCCAGTTCTGGTAGCCGTAGCCCGAGTATTCGGACCCGTCCTCTCCTTTAAAGTAGTACCAGCCGTAGGCCGAGTAGACGGTTCCGAGATTGATGCCGTGGCACTCGGCCGTGGTGGTCCCGGTGGTGGCCGCGCTATAGACGTCGGTGTCGCAATCCCACCAGGTGCCGTTGATGACGATACAGGCCTGGAGGACGCGCGAGCCGGGATCACCCGCCGCACAGGAAAAGCCGCCGCTGCCGTAGACGGTGGACTGGCCGCCCGGCCGCCACGCGCCGTTGGACCACGAGGTACAGCCCGCTTCGGCCATGGCCTGCTGCACCGTCAGCAGGCCGGGTTTCGGTCCCGGCACCACGGAGAGGACCGGGACGAGGGAGAGGACAATCAGGACCGCGATCAGGATGCGTTTCATCTCAACACCTCGGCAGGTACTTGGTTGGTCCGTACCAGTTCCAGACGAATCCAGATGAACTGGTCAGTTGGACGCGGATATAGGACGGGTAGGGACCGGCGTACTGGATCTGGCAACTGGGGCTTGACCAGAGGACCTTGTTCGTGCCGGTCGTCGTCCCGGATGCCCGCGATACCCCATCCTGAATGATGTAGACCCGCAGGGTGCGGTAGAGGACGGTGCCGCACTCGATCACGCCCTGCCCGATGATGTAGTTCCCGGACGTGCCGAGACTGGTCGAGGTCAGCCAGCACGAGTCCGCCGCCGCCGACTGGGGTCCCAGCGAGCGCAACGCGGTGGGGCCACCGGTCAGGGCGAATCCGGGCAGGATCACGGCGCATGCAATGGCAAGCGCAATCAGGATACGTTTCATGGGATTACCTCCGGTTGGCGCAGCGGTCGAGCCACGCCCCAAATTCGGCCACGGACCACCCGCGCGGGCGGCCCTTCTCCGCGATCTCGCGACAGATCTCCTCCTCACACTGGTTGCGTTTTGCCGTCTGTTCGGCCATAACGGAGACGAGCAGCACGATGCCGATAATGGCGAGGACCCAGAGCGGATTGATCCCGCTCCACATCCCCGGATCGCCCGTGTTCGTCGGATCCGGGGGGTTCGCCTCGTAGCCTGAGATCATCGTAGTTCTCCCATCGTGTCCCGTCCCATCGCCACGTTCTGCCGTCATCGCCTTCGCAGTAGAGGGCATCGCCCCAGACGGCGCAATTCATATCCGGAATCCCGACCAGCGTTTCTCGCATCGGGTGCATTTCAGACTGAAGAGACACGCAAGACCAGGACATCCCACGATCCGTTCGAACGGCCAGTCGTGGCGACCGATCAGGCAGCGAAGATCCTTCATGTCGGTTTCTCCACCCTGCGGACCAGTAATCGGTTGCCGCCGAGGGCCTTGACGAAGCGGTAGACGATGTTGTTGCCGACCTGGATCTCATGCCCTTGCAGGTTCTTGGTCCAGTACTCGGGGTGCTGAACCTCGATAATGGTGAGTCCTTCGCCCCGGTCGACTCGTCGTCCCCGGTTTCCGCTCTCGTCATTCCTCATCGGGTGAGGACCGTGGCCCGTCCGATGGGCGTCTCGACCTCGCGCTGGCCCTCCCAGCCCATCATCTTCCGGGTTTTGGCCCGTAATCGCATGACAAAGGGCTCGCCGTGGGGGTTGAGTGAGGCTCCATGGGTCCGCAGGTACTCCAGAAAGCGGTCGGGATCGAGATACTCGGTGCTGAAACTGATCGTACCTTCCGGTAATTCGACGGTGTCATACCATTTCATCCGTTTTCTCCTCCAGGAGCGCCAGGGCATCGGTCATCACCTCCAGTTCAGCCACGCGATCCCCCTCGGGACCCTCGCCGGTCAGCTTGGCCCGGGCCACGGTCGAATCGAGGAGGTCTTCATAGCGGAGGCGGAGGGTGCGAATCCGGCTCATCCGGGCCTGGAGCGCGCTCTGGCGCTCGGTGTCAGTCGGGGTCGTCATTGATCGCCTCCGAAAGGGTCAGAATGCGGTCCATCTGGCGCTGTTTCTGGTCCAACTGGGCCTTGAGGCGGGCGACATCGGCCTCGGCGTCGTCGAGGGCGTCCTTGTCCCGGGTCCACGCGGCTTTCAGATCGGCCAACAGGTCGGCATTGGCCTCCAGCACTTTCTGTTTCTTCGGGTTTGGTGGCATGGGATCCTCCTTGGCGGCACTATACGAGTCGTATATCGGAGTGTCAATACGATATCGCATTTGACAGCCATGCGATGATATGGGTAACCATTTCTCTCCTCCTGCGAGGTGGTTCCGGGGACTGTACCTCCAGTCCCCGGAACGCAGGGAGACAATGGTGGAGGACAGAGAATGGTTGACCCCTCTCCCAACGGAACCGAATCGAACCAAACCGACCGGGTCTGGCTGCACCGCGATGGCATGTCGTTGTACGTGACGGTCGACGGAGTTGTGGTTGATACCTGCGTCGGATGGCGAGACGATGTGACCCGGACGATGTTCATGAACCACGTCAGGGCGCTGAACGCCTGGTTGGACGGCGAGTGATGGCAAAAGGGTCCTATCTTCCGCGCCGATACCGCCGCAAGAAGGGGCATACCAATTACGACCTTGCCCAGAAGCGTGAAGCGCAGCGGCGACTCGAAGGAATCCCGGTGACGGCGGTTCCGGCGAGTGGTCCGACATTAAAAGACGACGATGCCCCGAACCGGATTGACTGGTGTGAGCCACTTGATCCGGTTTTTCGCGTTCGCTGAGAACGCTGGACAACTGATACTTACCTCGCTCCGTTGATGTCTGGAGTCCGTAACAGGATGAGCGCCCCAGTCGAGCTGTTGGTGTGCCCATCATCGGCCCATGTGCCTCGTCACACCAAGGGATGACCCTCAGCCGTCATCCCGTCCGTCATCTCGTGGGGAACCATCTAAAGGAGGGGTACAATCCACCATCTATCAAAGATAGATTCCTTACTGCCGTAGGCCGCGAAGCGTTGTATCATTCCCCCGGAGCGGTACCCGGTATCTGCGGTGTGGTTTCCCAAGAGTGACAACTCCCACAGCCGCTCCCCTTCCCACAGGCCGGTAGCCAGACGGCACGTCAGTTATCCCGAGGAGCGCGACCAGCCATCGGGATGATTGGCGTTTCCATTACGGGAACACAGCGGGGCCCCTCCCCATTCATTCACACACTACCCACCAATAAAGTCTCCCCGCTCCCGCTCAGGGTCAGGGGATGGGAGGGTGAGTGTCTGGTATAGGTGGCAGGCAGAGGGCAGACAGGGGTGACAGTGAGGGGAGGGGAGGGATGCGATGGGTAGGAGTGACGTGGTTATGCGAACTGTTCTCCGTTCACCTATCCGTCCGTGACCATGTGACCTGGCGTATCCCCCGATGTGCATACCCTGATACCAGTCCTCACTCCGTTCCCACCGCACATACCGCAAATGGGCTAGGGAGAAATACGCCAATTGGTGTATTGCTATCCTATGCGACTTCGCATATCATAGTCGTAGGTCAGGAAGGAACGGGGGATGTGCTCCCGCTGACCCGGAGTCTGTCATGTACCGCACCGACCAGGATGCCGACCGGATGGCCAGTCACTATACCGAGACCGCCGCGCTCATCACGCAGGAATACGCGGGGAGACGGTCCGACTATCTCGCCGAGATCGCCCGCGAAACCAACGAGATCAACGCGCTTCCCATCAGCGACAACGCGAAAACCGCGCTCATCGCTTACAACGCGATCATCCATCGTCAAGTCCTCAACAGCCTGTAGCCTAAGGAGTCTGTCACCCGCGCCGCAGATTGCCCGCTGGACTAGCCCCTCATATCCTGCCGCTTGACTCAGGTCGCGGCAGCAATGACGGACTGTCACGAACCACTGAGGTTCACCGTCACCAGAAGGAGTCCCATCGTCATGACACGCTACCAGATTGCCCTCATCCGCCGTTGCGCCCGCATAGAAGCGCGCATTTTGGCCAAACGCTTCAGCCAATCGAGCTTCGATGCCTACGACACCCTGTTGGACGAGTGCTGCGCCGAATTCAACATTGAGCGGGGATCCCGTGCCTACCACCGTCTTACCCAGGCCATCAGCGACTACGCGGACTTCATGTTGGACCGTGCGGCATGACGGAAGCGCCAGGCCCCCTCACCATCGCCGGATACCTGTTCGTTCTCGTTCTGTTGTGGATTGCGTTCAGCATCAGCTAGGAGCCTGTCACCATGACAACGTATCGCGACCTGTTGGGACTCGATCCCGATGATGCCCTGATCACCGACCCGGACACCGGATGTGCCGCCTATGTCGTGCCCGACCATGACCCGATAACCCCCGACGACTGGGCTGAGGGTGAGGACTGGTCCGAAGCATGGGACATGCTCGCACGCGGGGATGTCTACGGCATCGTCATCCTTGACCCGGACGGTAAGCACGCTGATTCCTGTTGGGGATTCTATGAGGCATTCTCCGCATCCGACCCCGACAGTTACATCCGCGCCGAAGCCACGTCCATGCTCGCCTACGCAGTCCAAACCTACCGTTCGTCCGCCCTCTGGGTCACCATTTAGGAGCTGTCAGGCCATGCCCAACACAATCAAGCACAACCGCTACCAGCCCGACCCGTACGAAACCAAAGGCCGCTATGTGCATCGCAACGGACCGAACGACTTCAGCGCGTACCTTGACGGCTGGAGTCAGAACACCCGACCCTGCCGCACCTACTCACAAGCCGCCCGCTACCTGTTCGATGGGAACTCCCACGGCTATCCCATCGCCTACTACCCGATTGAGGATGAAGAGTTGGCCGGTATCGTTCTCTGCGCTGATTGCGCCGCTACCGAGTGGATTGCGGACCCAGCCGTCAGGTTTCACGCCGAACTCTGCGAGGAACAGTTGGAGTCCGATGTCATCTGCGACCAGTGCAACACCATCATCGCCGCTCAACAGTGCCGACTCTGCTTCGACTCTATCCACGAGTCACCATGGCACCGTCGCGACTATCCCCGCCTGCCCATCTTCATTGGCGACTACTTCGTTGCCCACGGCGAGTGCATCGCGAAAGCGATCACCCAGGAACCCCGCCCCTACGCTGACCCGAAACCCGTCAAGATCGGCAAGCAAGCCTACCGCGTACCCGCCGCCAGTAATCAGGTTATGAGGGGAGCACGCTAACCATGAGAAAGAACGTTCGCGCAGCCATGGACGCCCTGTTTGCCGGGAAGGAGTACACCAACGCCAGCGTTCAAACCCGCCAGGAAGGAGCCACGTTCACCGGATTGATCGCCGATCAACATCCCACGGTCTACAGCTACGGAAAGCACTTCCCGCTGCTCATCCTTGATGGGGACACCGCGTACCTCAACCGAACCAGGTACAGTGTGACCACCTCAAACCAACAATCCGGCGTGGCCCACTACATGTACTCCGAGGGCTATGAGGACACCGGCGAAACCATCGACCATCGCGGTCACACCTACGCAGTCTACCGCAAAGAGCACGCCGAACGGTGGCCCGACATCCCGAAGCGCTAGCGTATTCCGCCGTCCCGCCCACCACACCAAGGAGTTATTCCGATGACCGATCAGACCGTCATCATTGACGTATCGGGCGGCATTGCCTACGTCGCATCAGCGCCCGAGGACATAACCGTCATCATCCGCGACTACGACAATTGCGAGTCCGGCGCATGGGAGGACCGCCCCGACTTTTGCCCGGAGGTTGACGAATGAAACTCATATGGAGCCACGAACGCCGCCACCCGGACACCGGACAGCCAATACCAGACCGGGACCAAACGCCCGTCAGCTATTGGGGATACGGACCCGTGCAAGGGACACGAATGGTCAGACTCAATACCCCATACCGTGAATTCCGTCGCAATGCGCATATTTGCGTAGCGACCGATGACCTCTGGGAGATCACCCCGGACGGACTGATCCAGTACACCGACTGACCAGGACAACATACCGTTCGCGAATTGAGCGCCCCTCCCACACCGGGAGGGGCGCTCTTTTGTGCTCGGGGAGACACGCCGCTATGTACAGCGATACGACGGCACACCAGGGCGCCCGGACCAGCAGCACGCGAGGAGGGCAGCGGATGCGGATGCAGGGAGCCGGAAGACGCTCACGCTAATACACTCACGACTTTACGACTCACGCATTTTCGGCAGAGAGATAGATATATCCGGCAGGGAGGGGAACCGCCTATACGCGGCGCTGAACTCCGTCCTTTTCTAACGCTGCGTTCATCTGTTTACGGTGCGTTCGCTGCTCTTCCTACGATTCCCAGCCCCGATTCTCCTGGGTCTTGTGACTCTGCCCGATCCCGATGGTGGCCGTGCCCATGCCCAGCTCCCGCCGCAGACTCCGTTCAATGCGAAGCAATTCCTCCGGATCATTCGTGCGGCTGATCTCACTCACCAGTTCGGTCACGCTCGACGGCGGCGCGTCCAGCACCCCCTGTTCCCGTGTTCCCACC
>Ga0207708_10000200_pt1 | contig 47342 bp, 36 predicted proteins | sample KBSK5101metaG_FD_184340 | JGI IMG/M metagenome (GOLD analysis project Ga0207708, IMG submission 184340) | Corn, switchgrass and miscanthus rhizosphere microbial communities from Kellogg Biological Station, Michigan, USA - KBS K5-10-1 metaG... | ecosystem: Host-associated > Plants > Roots >... | reverse complement strand
CACCGACAACGTCGGCGTGACGGGCTACCGCATCAATCGCGCGGGCACCCCGATCGCTACAGTGGGTGTGGTGACCTCCTATCAGAATACCGGCCTTGCCGCGGCCACCAGCTATAACTACACCGTCCAGGCCATCGATGCCGCCGGAAATGTATCAAGCCAGTCCAACGCAACATTCGCAATTACGCCAGCCACCTCGGCCGCAGACACGGCCGCACCGAGCGTTCCGACTGGGCTCACGGCGAGCGCGGTTTCCGGCTCCCAAGTCAAACTGACCTGGCAGCCCTCAACGGACAATGTTGGGGTCAAGGGTTACATCGTCTACCTCAACAATGCTCAGCTTGCGACCATCACCACCGGAACATCGTTCCAGCATACAGGACTTACTCCGGGTACAACCTATAACTACCGCGTGAGCGCCTTCGATGCAGTGCCCAACCATTCGGCGTGGACTGCTACTCCGGTCTCCGTGAAAACGTCAACCCAATAGCCCGGCGTACTGCCCCAAGCTATTGCGTCTATGTCAATAACGGATCGTCGATGACAACAACCACCGGCAGGCGTTGGACTGCCACGCCGGTGGCTATTAACTCTGAGATAACGGGAGGTAAGAAAGCGCGTTCGCAATAGCGCATTATCAAACAGAGTGGTGGTCTTGGCGGGGAGGTCTGGTTACGAGGAAATTTTCTTCGCGATTCCGGCCTCCCGCTTTTTTATGCAGCAGACGCACATGACTCTTGAACACGAACTAACTGCCTGCAGGCCTAGTCTTACCTTAAACCCCTGATTAGAGATTCTGCTTTCTTGGTCCGATCGGCTTATACGAACTTATGCCTCGGGTAAGCCGTCACACAAGTCTTTTGGACCGTTAACTGTCCGCCGACTGAATGGATTTACACTATTTTTCTTGAATTCCGCATGTATTCAGGATTGGTAAATCATCAGATTCCCAGGCCCTCATTGCCATCAGTTCTTATTTCCACCTCGTTAATGCGGCCGGCACGAGCGCGAGGATTTACTCTCCTCGAACTGCTGGTGGTAATGGTCATTATTGGCCTGCTTGCCGGCTACGTGGGGCCGCGTTATTTCGCCCAAATTGGAAAGTCGGAGGTCAAGACTGCGCGCGCCCAGATCGACGCCCTCGAAAAGTCGCTGGACCAATATCGCCTCGATATGGGTCACTACCCGTCAAACGAGCAGGGGCTTGAAGCCCTGTTCAGCCGGCCAGAGAACGAATCCAAATGGCAGGGTCCCTATCTCAAGAAAAAACCGCCGGTCGACCCGTGGGGCAATAAATACATCTATAAAAGCCCCGGAGAACACGGCGAATACGATCTCTTATCCTACGGGCGGGATGGCAAGCCCGGTGGCACCGAGGAGGACGCCGACATAACCAATTGGTAAGAACGCTTTCACACATTCGCCGAACCCTCCATCTCCCATGAAATTTCTCATCAAAGCGCTAAGCGATTCCGGCGGAGTTATCTCGCTCGCGCTGGATGCAACCGACGAAAGCGATGCGAACCGCCAGGCTCGTGCGCGCGGCTGCAGCAACGTTCTGTCGCTCAGGCCCGCGAATTCGTGGCAGCTCCAGCGCCTCCGAGGCGGCCAGCGTTTTCCGCTTGCGCTGTTCAACCAGGAGTTGCTCGCGCTGCTCGAGGCGGGGCTGACCCTGGTCGAATCCATCGAGGCACTCGCCGAGAAAGAGGCGCAAAACTCGACGCGCACGACCCTCGACCGATTGATCGAACAGCTTCGCCATGGACGTACCTTGTCGCAAGCAATGCAGGAACAGCCTTATGACTTTCCCGTCCTCTACGTTTCCACCGTTCGCGCAACCGAGCGTACCGGCGATCTGACCGACGCCCTGAAACGCTACTCTGCATACGAATCGCAACTCGAAGTAGTGCGCAAGAAAGTGATCAGTGCGTCGATCTATCCGGTGCTGCTCATGGTCGCAGGCACGCTCGTTCTGGTATTTCTGCTGGGATATGTAGTTCCAAGATTCAGCATGGTTTATGACGACGTAAAGGGCAATCTGCCTCTGGTGTCGCGGCTTTTGCTCGAACTCGGCACATTCCTGTCCGCGCACGGGCTGCTCGTCGCGCTGGCCGTGTTGGGTGCATTGGTGGCGACAGGGCGCGTATTGTTCACGGTTACCGCACGGCGCTGGATCGGCGCCAAACTATGGCATATCCCCGCCGTTGGCAGCCGCATGCGCTTGTATCAGCTGGCGCGGTTCTACCGCACCCTGGGAATGCTGCTACGAGGAGGTACTCCTGTGGTCGGAGCGTTGGACATGGCCTCTGGCCTACTTTCCCCGGCGCTGCGCGTCAGTGCGGAGCGGGCTCGCGAAGCGATCCGCGAAGGACGCACGATCTCGGAGGCAATGGAACTGCACGGCCTTACCACACCGGTGGCGCTGCGTATGTTGCGTGTCGGCGAGCGCAGCGGTCGCATGGACGAAATGATGGAGCGGATCGCGGCCTTTCTCGATGAAGAGATCGCGCGCTGGGTCGATTGGTTCACGCGGCTATTCGAGCCGATGCTGATGGCATTCATCGGACTGGTGATCGGTGCCATCGTGGTGCTCATGTACATGCCGGTGTTCGAGCTGGCGGGTAGCATTCAGTGAACGCGGGCATCGATGGGTCGGTAACGCAGCGCCCTGGCGTGACCATAGAGCAGATCGAAGAAGCCCGCAAACTGGCGCAAACGACCAAGCGCAGCGTCGTCCAGCTTCTGGACGAACAACTGGAATTGCCGCCGGCGGAATTCACCGCGGTACTCGCGCAAACGCTGCAACTGCCCCCGCTCACCAACCGGCGTTTGCATGCACTGTCGCCGGCATTCGACGTCTTGCCGTTCGCGGAAGCCAATGCGCACGATTGCGCGCTGCTGCGCGACGAGCAAGGCGGGCTGCTGCTGGCGATCGGGGATCCGTTCGCTCTCGACCTGCAGGCCTGGGCTGCCGAGCGCATTGGCGAGCCCTTCGCGCTGAGCCTGGTCCACCGCGATGACATGTCGGCCTACCTCTCGCACATCGAAGAGAATACGCACGCCATGGACGGCGTCATATCGGTGCCGGCCGTTGGCATCGGCGCCGGACACGACGTCGAAGACTTGTCGCTCAAAGCCATCAGTGAGCACACGAGCCCAGTCGTCAGACTGGTCAACTCCACGCTCTACGATGCGCTCAAATCCGGCGCAAGCGACATCCATCTCGAGTCCACCGGAAACGGGCTTTCAATCCGATGCAGGATCGATGGGGTACTCAATCCTGTCGGAGCCGTGCAGGGAAACGAAATGGCCGAGCAGATCATCTCTCGCGTCAAGGTGATGGCTGAACTCGACATCGCCGAGAGACGAACCCCGCAGGACGGCCGCTTCAAGGTGACGGTCAAGGGTCGGGACGTGGACTTTCGCGTTTCCATCATGCCCAGCATTTTTGGGGAGGATGCCGTTTTGCGCATTCTCGACAAGAAGTTGCTGGCGGACGAATTCCGCGGATTGCGCATAGATGGGCTCGGATTCGATGCGCCAACAGTTGCCTGGTTGCGCAAGCTTGCGAACGAGCCCTACGGCATGCTGCTGGTTACCGGTCCGACCGGCAGCGGCAAGACCACCACGTTGTACGCGATGCTGTCCGAAATCCATAGTGGGCACGAGAAAATCATCACTATCGAGGATCCTGTCGAATATCAACTGCCCGGCATCCTGCAGATCCCGGTGAACGAAAAGAAAGGGCTTACCTTCGCCCGCGGCCTGCGTTCGATACTGCGCCACGACCCCGACAAGATTATGGTGGGCGAGATTCGCGATCCGGAGACGGCGCAGATCGCGATTCAGTCCGCCCTTACCGGCCATCTGGTGTTCACGACCGTCCACGCGAACAACGTATTCGACGTGATCGGCCGTTTTCTGCACATGGGCCTGGATCCATACAGCTTTGTCAGTGCCTTGAACGGCGTTGCAGCGCAACGTCTGATCCGGGTCAACTGTTCGCATTGTTCCACCGACATGCAGCCAGCGGCGGAACTGATCGTGGCGTCGGGGCTCGAAGTCACGCAGACGGCAAACTGGAAATTTCGCGCTGGACGGGGTTGCGGGCAATGCCGGGGTAGCGGGTACCAGGGCCGCAAGGCGATCGCAGAAACGCTCACGCTCAACGACGAGATGCGGGAACTCATCAGTTCACGCCAACCGGTACGCGCGGTCAAGGAAGCCGCGCGCCGGCTCGGCACGCGCAGCCTGCGCGAAGCAGCGCTCGAGCTATTGAGCCATGGCGAAACAACGCTGGAAGAGGTTAACCGTGTCACTTTTGTCTCGTGAGCGCATGCAGATTGCCCTGTCGCCGCACCACGTGGCGATGGTGCGGCTGGCGGGCTGGAAGAAGCCGCGCGTGTTGGATCGCAAGCGTTTGTCATGTGCAGCATCCGACGCGCAGCCGGCCTGGAGCGCGGCGCTGGAGGCGTTGCGGGAAATGCTCGGGCAGCCAAATCCGGCACCTGTCTTGCCTACAAGCGTCATTCTTTCCAACCATTTCGTCCGCTACCTGGTGCTGCCCTGGAGCGCCGATCTCGTCACGCAGTCCGAGGAACTTGAATTCGCCCGGGCGCGCTTCGCTCAGGTGTTCGGGGACAAGGCGCGCCAATGGGTGATCCGCACCAGCAGCGCACCTGTGCGCCTGGAACGCCTGGCAGCCGCCACTGATGCTGCGCTGATCGAGGCACTCGCCGACACGCTGAAGACCGCGGGGTTGGCATTGGCGTCCTGCCAGCCAGCGCTGATGGCGCAATTCAACGCATCGCTGCGCCGCATCGGGGACAACGCCTGGCTGGTAAGCGCGGAACACGGGCGGCTGCTGATAGCGTGGATCGAAACGGGCCGCTGGCGCTCCGTGCGTCTGCGTCCATTAAGCAATTCAGTGGTCCAATTGCGCGATGTGCTCGACCAGGAACGGGTGTTGGTGTCCGGCCCCGAGACTCCTTCCAATATTTTCGTGAGCACAGCGGATGACGTCGTGATCGACACTCAGGGTCTGCGCACCGAGCAACTTGCTCCGCGCGGCCGTATCCGGCCTGGCACCCCTGTGGACACTGCGTACGCCCTGGCCATGGCGGGATTACCCTGATGCGCGCGCTCAGTCTGGATTTTGTCCAGTCCTCGCGACGTCGCCGCCGAAGCGGTTTAGTTTTGCTCTGTGCCGGACTCGTTGCTGCATTGACGGTCGCATCCTGGCGCGAGGATCTGCGAAGCAAGACCCAGGCGATTGAGTCGCAGGTAGCCCGGCTGGAACGTCAGGCATCGGGTATCGGCCCCAGGGAAAGCCGCATCGATGAATCCGTGGGACAAGAGATCCAGCGTGCCAATGAAGTAATCGACCAGCTCGCCCTGCCCTGGGACCGCTTGTTCCGCGCGGTCGAAGGCGTTGCGGCAGGCGAGGTGACACTGCTTGGCATCGCCCCCGATGCGAAGAGTGGAACCGTGCAGATCAGCGCCGAGACTTCCGATTCCGAGGCGATGTTTGACTATGTGAGCCGCCTCGAACAGCAATCCGAACTTGCCAACGTGTATTTGCTGACGCATCAGCGCCAGAAACGTGTCGGCCCAAGACCGTTGCACTTCGTCGTGACCGCATCATGGATAGAGCCGCAAACCAGGCGCTGAATTGGCGTATCAGGCGTCTCACGCGCGAACTCGACTGGCTGGCGCTGGCTGGTATCGCCTTGGGCCTGCTCGCCTTGGGTCTGTACTTTTATGGCGTAAGGCCTCTCGAATCCCGCCGCGTTACGCTAGACGCTCGCGTTGCCTCATTGCAGGCGCGAGCGGATAGCCGGCCGAGGAGTGCCGAACCATTGCAACCGCAGGTTCAACTCGCCGCGTTCTATGAGCGCCTGACCGACGCGCGCCACGGGCCGGAAATTGCAAGCCGGCTGCACACCTATGCACGCAGTGCCGGGCTTACCCTCGAGCGCGGAGAGTACCGTCCGCTGCCGGACGCATCCGGAAAGTTCGTGCGCTATCAGATCGTGTTGCCGGTTATCGGAAGCTACCCACAGGTGCGGCGCTTTCTCGCCGACGCCATGCGCGACATGCCCAGCCTCGCGCTCGACGGGATCAGTTTCCGGCGAGAAGGCGATACCGCGCTGCTGCAGGCCGAGGTACGTTTCACGGCTTTTCTCAGGAGGCCGGTGTGACTCCGGCGCACCGCTGGGTGGTCATTGCCGGGTTGCTCGCCACAACGCTCGCCGCAGCAGCATGGGTGCGCAATTCAAACGATGACCCGGATGTCGAAGTTGTCGGGGCAGGTTCCCGCGGCAAAAAAGAGCAAGCAAGATCGCCGGCGTCTGGTCCCGTACAAGCTGACGCGTCACGTGGCACTAGCCCGCAGAATGGAACACGCCCGGCGAACGCGCGCATCAACCTGGACAAACTTGCCACGCGCAACCCCGGCGAACTCGTGCGCGATCCTTTCGCCGCGCCAGCAGTCAAGATGAAGACGCCAAAAAGCGGTGGAACGGGACCAACCTCCAAGGGAAACGCGGCGCCCGCGCCACCAGCATCCCGTCCGACCGCGCCGCCCGTGCCATTCACTTACATGGGCAAACTTCGTTCGGGAGCAGACACCGCGGTATTCCTGACCCAGGGCGATCGCAATCTGGTGCTGCGCGAAGGGGACACCGTCGATTCGATCTATCGCGTCGAGCACATTGCCGACAGCGCAATCACGCTGATTTATCTGCCGCTCAATGAGCGCCAGACCGTTCCTGTCGGAGAGACCCCATGAAGTGCATTCTTGCCTGTGTGCTCCTGCTCATGGCGGCCGGGTGTGCCACCCAAACGGCACTCAACGAGGGGCGGCGTCTGATCGACGAGGGCTCGATGGAAGCGGGCATCCGGTCCCTCGAAAAAAGCTCGAAGGCGCATCCCGGAGATGCGGAGTTGCGCACTTACTACCTGCGCTATCGGGATCTGTATGTCGATCAACTGACTTACGAAGGCGACAAGGCGCGCCTTCTCGGACATGGCGAACAGGCGCTCGCGGCTTATCAGAGGGCGCTTGCATTCAACCCGGACAACGGCCGCGCGCAAGCGGGCGTGGAGGCTGCACGCACGGTTCTGCGTCAGCGCGATACCGTCAGGCAGGCGCAAACGTTGGTCGATGCCGGAAACGACGAGGAAGCGCTGAAGGTGCTGAAAGATGTTCTCAAGGAAAATCCCTCGCAGAGGGATGCCCAGGGACTGCAGAGGCGAATAGAGGAGACCCGCGCCACGAAAAAGGGCAGTGAACCACAGCTTAGTGCGGAATTCAGGAAACCGGTCACGCTGGAGTTCCGCGACGCGCTTCTGAAAAACGTATTCGACGTGCTGTCCCGTGTTTCCGGCATCAATTTCGTGTTCGACCGTGACGTTCGTCCCGACCTTCGCGCGACGATCCTGGTGCACGAGACGCCGCTGGAGGATGCCCTGCACTTCCTGCTGGTCACCAACCAGTTGGAAAAAAAAGTGCTTAATCAGAACACCGTTCTGATCTATCCGAATTTGCCGAACAAGGTGCGCGACTATCAGGAGCTGCTGACGCGGAGTTTTTACCTGGGCAATGCCGACGTCAAGCAAACACTCAATTTGATCAAAACGGTGCTGAAGACCCGCGACGTCTTCGTCGACGAACGGCTCAACCTGCTGATAATGCGCGACACGCCGGATGTGATCAGGCTGGCTGAGAAGCTCATTGCCACGCAGGATCTGGCAGAACCGGAAGTGATCCTGGAAATGAAGGTATTGGAAATCACGCGCGGCAAGCTGCAGAATCTCGGCGCAAATTATCCGTCCAAAGTATCCGCGACTCTGCAGGGAGGAGCAGGTACGCCGGGGCAACTCACGCTGGACGAATGGCTCAACCGCAGCTCGAGCCTGGTGGTTCTCAACGTTACCGACCCGGCTTTCATCATCAACCTGCAGAGGCAGGACAGCGACACGAATCTGCTCGCCAACCCGCGCATCCGGGTGCGCAACCGCGAAAAGGCAAAAATCCATATTGGCGACCGCCTTCCCGTCATCACCACCACTTCGACAGCCAACGTGGGCGTTTCGGAGTCGGTGCAATACCTCGATATCGGACTGAAGCTCGATATCGAACCCAACGTCTACCTCGACGACGAAGTGGCAATGAAGGTAAGCCTGGAAGTAAGCAATATCGTGCAGCAGATCCAGTCGGCGCAGGGAACACTGACCTACCGCCTCGGCACTCGCAATACTGCCACCTCGTTGCGAGTGGCAAATGGCGAAACGCAGGTACTGGCGGGGTTGATCCAGGATGAGGACCGCCGCATAGCGGACAAAGTCCCGGGGCTGGCTGACATTCCTCTCCTCGGCCGCCTGTTTACCAACAATAACGACACGCGTACGAAGACCGAAATCGTGCTGCTGATCACTCCCTATGTCGTGCGCAATGTCGACCGGCCTTCCCCCTCCGCCCTGGAAATTGCCTCTGGGACCGAGGGAGGGTTTGGTTCCACGCCGCTACGATTGCCGACCGCGAATGGTCAGGCGCCTGCGTCTTCGGATGGTTCGCCCGCTGCGGGTGTGGCTTCTGCGCAACCCCAAGGGGATGCTGCTGCCCAGCAAGTTCCGCCGGCTGCTTCAACCAACCAGGCACAAGTGCCACCCGCCACCTCACAACCGCAAAGCGGAGTCCCGTCTCCTTCCACAACTCCGGCGAGCGGCGCCAAGTCGATAGTGATGACCGGGCCAGCACAGATTCAGGCAGGAAACGAGTTTGCGGTAGCGATTTCCCTGCCGCCAAACACACCCGGTAGCGTGCGGCTCGATCTGCACTATGACAGTTCCAGGCTGCTGGCATTGGGCGCTGGAACGAGCGCCGGACGCGTTCAGCTCTCGGTCGCCGGATCCACAACGATCCGCTTTCGTGCGCTGGAAGGTCAGTCCGGCACGGCGCAGATCTCGATCGGACAGATCATTCCGGCTCCCGGCGCCTCTCCTGACACGGGGCAGGTGGTGGCGCCCCCGCCTTTGGTCGTCACTGTGACGCCGTGATGCATCACGCAATGCGAAACAAGGGGATGAACAAACGAAACGGCTGGCCGCATCATCTCGTGTCGTCCTTTGCTTCCCTCTCGATCATTTTGCGCGCGTCACGAGGCTTCACGCTCATCGAACTCGTGGCAACTGTTGCGATCGTCGCAATCCTGGCGTCTGCAGCGCTGCCGCTCACAAAATTGGCGTCACAGCGCGCGAAGGAACAGGACCTTCGTACGGCACTTCGCGAACTGCGGGAGGCGATCGATGCCTATAAGCAAGCGGCCGACGCCGGGATCATCGAGAAGAAATCCGACTCGTCCGGTTATCCGCCCGAATTGGACGTCCTGGTCTCGGGCATTGAAAATATCAAGAAACCGGACAAACCCAAGATCTATTTCCTGCGGCGCCTGCCTCGCGATCCGTTCGCGCCTGACCAGGCAAAACCGGGGCAAACCTGGAACAAGCGTGCGTACGACAGCCCTCCAGACAATCCACGCGAAGGCAAGGATGTTTTTGACGTATTTTCAAAGTCGGACGGGGTGGGACTGAACGGGGTTCCGTACAAGGAATGGTAACGCACCGCAGCTTTCGTTTTCATCTTGCCTCGACCCCCGGCCCGTGTCTCCAGGCTGCCTTCACCCTGATCGAGCTGATCGTCGTCATGGCCATCATTGCATTGCTGCTCACCATCGCGGTGCCGCGCTACTGGCATAGCACGGAAAGAGCAAAGGAAGCCGTGCTCAAAGAGGATCTCGCGCAGATGCGCGTGGCGATCGACCAGTACCGTGCCGACCGGGGCAAGTACCCGGATAGCCTGGAAGACCTGGTCGCGCGCAAATATTTGCGAACTATCCCGCGGGATCCCATGACGGACAGTGCGACCAGCTGGATCGTACTTTCGCCCTCCGATGCAAACGAGGGAGCAATCTATGACATCAAGAGCGGGGCCCAGGGGACGGCGATCGACGGCAGAAAATTCAATGAATGGTGAGCCTCCCGAGTTTTGGGCTCACTCCTGCCTTGCGGCGCCGGCGGGCTAGAAGCCATATTCCATGCAACGCCCTTGCCCATTTCCGGACGGAAGCAAACGCCCAACAAGCGCAATCGTCGTCCGCGACGTGCGGTCGCACGGGTTCGCCTACATAGGTCTGCTAGTGCTTGTAGCGATCATGGGGACCGTCCTCGGTGCGACGGGCGTCATCTTTCACCAGCAGGCGCAGCGCGAAAAAGAAAAGCAATTACTTTTTGCCGGAGACCAAATTCGGCGTGCAATCGGCCTTTACTACGAGAGTTCGCCTGGCGCTGCCAAACAGTTTCCCCATTCGTTGGAAGACCTGCTCAGTGACAAGCGTTTTGCAGGGACGCAGCGCTATTTGCGTCGGATCTACGTCGATCCGATGACGGGTTCGAGGGACTGGGCGCTTTTGAACGCGCCGGACGGCGGCATCATCGGTGTGCACAGCTCCTATTCGGGCGCGCCGCTCAAGACGGATTCTTTTCCCGAGGAGTACGAATCCTTCAAAAACAAGCAAAACTACACAGATTGGAAGTTCCAGTACACCGTTCCCGACTCCTTGACCGATACTTCAGCAGTGACAGGGAAGCAAACCCCGCAGGGAATTCATTCGGGCGCGACCACACCCGCAACGCCGCCTGTAGGAGGGAAACCGACACCCGGGCTGCCGGCGAAATAGGCCTGGAGGCCTGAATAGGTCGCTTTCTCAATCGAAATCGACGACTTTAAAGTGCCTGAATGGTCCGAACGGACTATGCTCGTACCGTTGAACATTGAGGGTATTTCCTGCATAGTTACCTCGGGCGTAGCGAAAGCACTACGCTGGAACAGAGTCAGGTGGCCAACACCTTGTTATCAGCCCGAGAGTGTATTGGGCCAAGCAAACGCGTAGTCACCTGTCCGTTCAAAAGGTTGTAAAAAGGGCGCACCGCCAGGTTGCGCCCTTTTTTATTGGCTTCCTTCTATCTGTGCGTAACCCGCCCAAGAGCGGCATGGTCCCGATCAGCACTCAGGCCCTCAAGAACAAACAGCAGGTCCGACCCGGTCGTTGTAGGGCGAAATCCCGCCGAATCAGAGCAATAAGCCAATTGGACCATGTGGTAGCACGCTGTGAAAACATAGCCTGCCGCGTACGACGAGTAGATTTGCATTCGCGCCATTCAGAATCCTGTTCGGCGTTGTTTCAGGGAGCCGAAACAAGAATGCAAGAATTCCATCGAATGGTGAATGGTCTCGACTCGGGTTTGCAATCTTCTTCCGCAGGTGAGCTGCTGACGCCGGATAAGGCGGCCAGTTTGGCACACGACGCGGTTGAGATCGTTATGTCGCGCCTGGACGTCGAGCCGGCTGCATTCAATGCCCTCGCCGGCTGGCTGCGCGAGGACGAGTGGCAGCGGGCGGATCGGTTTCATTTTGAACGCGATCGCCAGCGATTCATCGTTGCACGAGCACGACTGCGGCAATTGCTTGCCGCGCGATTGGGAATAGAGCCTCGCGCGGTGGAACTGGCGTACGCCGAACATGGCAAGCCAGTCCTCGCTCCGGGATCCGCTTCCATCGACTGGCGCTTCAATGTTTCACATAGCAGGGACATCGCGGTATTCGCCTTTTGCCGCGGGCGCGACGTTGGGATCGACGTGGAAGCGATTCATCAGGTGACTCGCGCCGACACCGTTGCCGCGCACTTCTTCTCACGCAATGAACTCGCGTCCTATCTGGCGCTCGATCGAGGATCAAGGGAATTGGGCTTCTTCAATTGCTGGACTCGCAAGGAGGCGTTCATCAAAGCGCTCGGCGATGGGCTGCAATATCCTCTGGACAATTTCGACGTCTCGTTGTCGCCGGGCGAGCCTGCGCGAATTCTCCGCGTGGCCGACATGGACGGGAACCAGTGCGGGTGGTGTCTGCGCAGTTTTTCTCCGATGCCGGGATACGTTGCCGCAGTAGTCATAGAACGTTCTCGTACCGCCGCCAACGATGCAACTTTCCTGAAAAAACCAGCCTGCACGCTATGGACACCGTGACGCAATTGCCCAACGAGCGCCGGCAGGCCTCCGCGGCGCCTGGTTGCTACCAGTCCGCCTGGATCGATGACGGGGTGCGGATCTTCCGCAAAACGGTCAGTCAGTTCATCCAGAAGGAGTTCGCGCCGCACTATGCACGATGGTGTGTCCAGTTGCGACCGGATGCCGAGGCCTGGACGAAAGCGGGTGGCGTAGGCCTGCTGTTGCCCGACATCCCCGAAGAGTACGGCGGCGGCGGGGGCAGCTTCGCCTATGAGATCGTGGTTCTGGAGGAACTGGCTCAGGCCGGGATCCAATTCGGCGCCAGCATCCAGAGCGTGGTTGCCCATTACATTCTTGCCTATGGCAGCGAAGAGCAAAAACACAACTGGCTTCCGCGCATGGCCAGCGGTGAACTGGTGGCCGCCATCGCCATGACCGAACCTGGCGCGGGATCGGATCTGCAGGCTATCAAGACGACCGCCCGCCGCGACGGCGATCACTATGTCATCAAGGGATCGAAAACCTTCATCACCAACGGCTGGCATGCCGGACTTATTTGCCTCGCCGTAAAGACGGACACTGCGAAGGCGGGCCCCAAGGGCATCTCGCTCGTCATCGTCGAAACGAAAGACCTGCCCGGATACCATGTCGGCCGCTCGCTGGAAAAAATAGGGATGCACGCACAGGATACGTGCGAACTTTTCTTCGACGACATGCGCGTCCCGGTGGCTAATCTCCTCGGCGCGGCGGAAGGCAGGGGCTTCTCCCAGATGATGGAGCAGCTTCCCTATGAACGGCTGACGGTCGGCGCCACCGCGGTGGCGACAATGGAACGCGCCGTAGCCATCACTACTCAGTATGTCAAAGACAGGACAGCTTTCAGTAAACCCCTCATCGAATTTCAGAATACGCGCTTCCAATTGGCGCAATGCATGACCGAAGCGCGCGTCGGCCGCGTATTTCTGGACGATTGCATCGGGCGGTTCATTGCCGGCCAGCTCGACGATGTTACGACCGCGATGGCCAAGTACTGGCTCACCGAATGCGGCTGCCGCATCGTCGACGAGTGCGTCCAGCTACACGGCGGTTACGGCTACATGACTGAGTACCCGATCGCCCGTATGTGGGCGGACAGCCGCGCGCAAAGAATCTATGCCGGGACGAATGAAATCATGAAGGAATTGATCGCCTGGTCGTCGCTATGAAGGTTCGAATTGTCCTCCGAGACGGAGCATGGGAAGTGAAATCATGAAATGGAAAAACAAGGAAAGCAGTTCGCCGCAGCAGGTTACGTCCCGGTTGCGCCTGTTCACAGGCGCGGGAGGCGGCAAGCTTCCTGGTCACGGCAGTGACGCAGGTTCGCATCCGGGAAAGGATCTGTGCTTGCACGACCTGTTCGAACAGCAGGCCCTGCGAACTCCCGACGCCTTCGCACTTGCGTACGAGCAGGACAAGTTGACCTACTCTGAACTGGACGATCGCGCGAACCTGCTCGCCACGCACTTGCGGGAGATGGGAGCGGGCCCGGACAAGGTCGTCGGTTTGATAGTCGAGCGCTCGCTGGATATGGTAGTGGGCATGCTGGGCATCCTGAAGGCCGGTGCTGCCTATCTTCCGATTGATCCCGCGTTTCCCCAAGACAGGGTTGCGTTCATGCTTTCCGATGCCAACGTTGAGTTGGTTCTTACGCAAACAGTGGTGCTGGCAAATCTGCCTGCCTGCCCGGCACGCACTGTCTGCCTGGATTCGTTCGACTGGACCGCTCCCCGCGGCGTCGCGCAAGACGAGGTTCACTTCCATCCCCGAAATCTCGCGTACGTAATTTATACGAGCGGTTCGACCGGTCGTCCCAAAGGTGTGAGCATCGAGCATCGCAATATCGTGAACTACGTGCTGGGCGTCGCTGAACGATTGCAATTGGAGCCTGGCATGAATCACGCGACGGTTTCGACGATCGCCGCCGACCTTGGCAACACCGTGATATTTCCGGCGCTGGCAACCGGGGGCTGCCTGCATGTGATCTCGCAGGAACGCGCGGAAAATCAGGATGCGCTGGCCGAATACTTCAGCCGCGAAAGCATCGATGTCCTGAAAATAGTCCCTTCGCATTTGTCCGCTCTGCAAGCCGGCAGGAATCCCGGGCAAGTCATGCCCAGGCAGCGCCTGATACTGGGCGGCGAAGCTTCGCGCATCGACTGGATCGGGCAACTGCGCGCGTTGGCGCCGGATTGCGAGATATACAACCACTACGGTCCCACGGAAACCACGGTGGGCGTGCTGACTTATCACGTCGGCGCGCAGCTGCCTGCAACGCAAAGCGGCACCTTGCCGCTGGGCAAGGCGCTTCCGAACAGCCGCATTCACGTCCTCGACACAGAAGGGCAACCGGTGCCTGCCGGGGAACGCGGCGAGATCTGTATCGGCGGTAGCGGCGTCGCGCGCGGCTATTTGAACCGCGCGGATCTGACCGCCGAAAAGTTTGTCGCCGATCCTTTCAGCACGGATGCCGGCGCACGAATGTATCGAACCGGCGACCTTGCCCGTTGCCTGCCTGACGGCAACATCGAGTTCTGCGGACGCATCGATGACCAGATCAAGCTGCACGGCTACCGGGTCGAACTCGGCGAAATCGAACATGCCTTGCGCGAGAAAGGCGGCGTCCGCGACGCCGTTGCACTCGCCCGCGAAGACGATTCCGGCGCCAAGCACCTGGTCGCCTACGTCATGCCCGCGCAACCCAATCAGTCGCTCTGGGCCTGCAACCATGTCCATGTCCTTCCGGATGGGTCGCCAGTGGCGCATCTGAACAAGAACGAGACGGACTACATCTACAACGAAATCTTCATTCTGCAGGCCTACCTGCGGCACGGCGTTTCGATAAACGACGGCGACTGCATCATCGATGCTGGCGCCAATATCGGCTTGTTTACCGTATTCGCCAACAGGATGGCCCGCAATCTGCGCATGCTCTCCTTTGAGCCCAATCCCGCCGCGTTTGCCTGCCTGAAGGCCAATGCCGACGCGTGGGGAACGGCGGTGAAATGCCTGCCGATGGGACTGTCCCTCGAGAACAAGTCCGCGGAGCTGACTTTTTTCCAGGGATTGTCGCTGCTGTCTGGTTTCTATGCCGACGTGGCAATCGAGCGCGAAATGGTGAAAACCTATGTGATGAACCAGGTGCCGGAGCAGTCCGAGGACTCCGCTGTTGAAATCGGAGCATTGATCGACGACCGTCTCCAGTCCCGCATTGTCACCGCACAGCTCAGGACTCTGTCGAGCGTCATCGCAGAGGAAGGCATGGACCGCATCGATCTGCTGAAGATCAACGTCGAAAAAAGCGAACTCGACGTTCTGATGGGGATCTCCGCCGATGACTGGAGCAAGATCCGGCAATTGGTGATCGAAGTGGACCAGGAGGCAAACCTTGCGCCCATTACATCCCTGCTGGAACAGCACGGCTACGACTTCGTCGTGGAACAGGATGTCTTGTTGCGAAACACCGAACTGTGTTACGTGTACGCGATCCGGCCTTCGGCCCAAGGATGCTTGATACGGGAACAGTCTGCCGACGGCCACAAGCGCACGGTGCCGCCAGCAGCGGAAGCAATTCTGACGCCGGCTACAGTGCGCCGGCACCTGAAAGCGCGGTTACCTCAATACATGATTCCGTCGGCATTCATTCTCATGGAAAAATTTCCGCTAACCGCAAACGGCAAGATCGATCGCAAGGCGTTCCCGGCTTTTTCCGGCGAAAAACCGGCCTCGGGCCAATCTCTTGCCGCACCGCAGACCGACACCCAAAAACAGCTCGCCGCTATCTGGGCGGACTTGCTTTCGGTCGAGAGTGTGGGCGTCAACGACGATTTCTTCGACCTCGGCGGGCATTCTCTGCTTGCCATCCGGGCCGTGTCGCGCATACGCGAGCAATTCGAGGTGAATCTGTCACTGCGCAACCTTCTGGAAACACCGACGCTGGAAGGACTTGCCCGCGTCATCGACGGATTGGTGTGGCTGGAGCGATCCGCAGCGTCGACGCAGGACACCGCGGGTCGCGAGGAGATCGCTCTGTGAACCTGCAGAACTTCCTTGCCGAACTGCAGCGGCGTGACATCCAGATCTGGGCGGACGGCGATCATCTGCGCTGCAAGGCGCCGACAGGCGTGCTCACGACGGCGCTGCGCGAACAGTTGATGGAGCGCAAGAGCGAAATCCTGGCCTTTTTGCGCTCGGCTGCGAGCGTGGCCCAGCAGCCGCGTGCCATCGTCCCGCTCCAGCCGCTCGGCTCACGCGCTCCGGTGTTCGCGGTCGCGGGGCACAATGGCGATATTTTCGCGTATCGCAGCCTCGCAAACCACCTCGGCAAGGACCAGCCTTTTTTCGGCCTGGAGCCGCCGGGTCTCGATGGTGAAAACGAGCCACTCGAAACTGTCGAAGATCTGGCTGCTTACTTCGCCACGCAGATCCAGGCTTTTCAGCCAAATGGCCCGTACATTATTGCGGGCTATTGTGCGGGCGGTGCAATTGCCTTCGAATTGGCGCAGCAACTTCAGCAACGCGGTGCAATCGTCCGGTTCCTCGCCCTGTTCGCCGCGCCTTATCCCTCTTATTTTCGCTTCCCGGCTCGATTGAGCGAGCGGATCGCGTTGCAGATCGAGCGCGTTCGCGAGCATGCCGGCGCACTGATGCGGCTTTCCTCCTCGGAACGCAGCCGCTATATCAGCGAATTGCGTCGCCGTTACAAATCGAAGCGCGAGGCCGCGATCGCGGCGTTGGAGGATCCCGTTCTGGTCCGGCGCGCCAAACTTTCGCGGATTACTGGTCTTGCCGTGAGCCGGTATGCGCCACGCTCGTATGACGGACGGATTCGTCTGTTCCTTCCCAACGAAAAATGGGTACGCTCGCTTGCCCGGCCATTGCGCTGGCGGGCAGTGGCGCCGAATGCCGAACAATATTTCGGGCCGGAAGACTGCAACCCCGATGTGCTGCTTCTGGATCCCGATGCACCCGTCATCGCGGAGTTTTTCAAGCAGTGCCGCGATCGGATCGCCGCGGAAGACCATTCCGTCAATGCCGTTCAAGCGGCTATCCGTATCCCGGCACAGCGCCCGCTGTCTGAGCCGTCCGAGCGACGTGTCGCAAAGGAATCGCTGGCTTCATGAAGATTTGCCCCGCCGGCCTTTCACAAACTGTCGTTGCCGGCCCCGAATTGCAAGAATCCGTACCTGGGCGGTTGAGCCGCTTGGGCAATCGCTTCCCGGAAATGCACTCGCGCCGGATGATGCCGTGAGACCGGGCACTCGTACCAATGGCCGCGCTTTTTCTACTTAACAGCCTGACAATAGGCGGATCGGAACGCAAGATCGTCCGCGTTGCAAACGCCCTGCGTCAGGCGGGTCACGACATTCATCTGGCCTATCTCAGCGCACCCCATACGCTGCGCGCGGAGCTGGACCCCGAGCTGCCTGCAATTCATCTGAATCGTAGCGGCAAGTTTTCCCTCGCAGCGGTGAGCCGTCTCAAGCGCTATATCATTGCGCAGAATATTTCGCATGTGGCATGCGTAAACCTTTATCCCCTGCTGTATGCCAAGGCTGTCGCATGGCAATTGGGCAAACGCGCGCCGATCATCAGCAGCCTCGTCAATACCACGGATTTCCACAGCCTCAAGGACGAACTTCAGATGCTGTTGTATGCGCCTTTGCTGCGCCGGACAGCATCTGTCGTATTCGGATGCCGCTTGCAGCAGCAACAGTGGTGTGCCCGCTACGGCCTTGCCGCGGCCAGCAGCCGGGTTATTTACAACGGCGTCGACCAGTCTCATTTCAATCCTGAAGCGGTAACGCAAACCCGGGAGCAGTTGCGCAGGCTCTATGGATTGCCCGCAGACGCCTTTATCACCATCATCGTCGGACAACTCAGGCCTGAAAAGAGGCAGACCGATTTGATTCGAGCCCTGGCCGCGGTCGCTTCACGTGGTCAGCAGGTTCACGCCCTCGTGGTCGGAGAGGGAGTATGTCGCGGTGAAATCGAACGCTGCATCGTCGATCTCGGAGTGCGAGATAGCGTTCATCTTATGGGAGTCAGAGCCGATGTGCGTCCCTTCCTGATGGCCGCCGATGTGTTTGTCCTCAGCTCCACTGCCGTTGAAACCTTTTCAAACGCCGCGCTCGAGGCGATGGCCATGGGCCTGCCGGTGGTTTTGTCCAGGGTCGGGGGTGCGGCCGAAATGGTCGAAGCCGGCAGGAACGGCTTCCTGTTTTCGCCCGGCAACGTCGACGAGCTGGCCGGCCATATTGCGGCGCTGGCGGGCGATAGGGATCTGACGAGAAAAATGGGAGTGGCGGCAACAAACCGGATTCGCGACTCTTTCAGCTTCACGAAAATGCTTGGCGAATATCGTTCCCTGCTCTTTCCTCGCGCAAGCAATTTCATGCCATCGGTCGAAAAGGAATCCGTTCGTGCCTACCGGCCACTCACAGGGTCCCAGGCCGATCGATAAATCGACTGCTTCACTCTTGCACGGTCAACTTTTCTTGCGAGTGTACTCAAGATACCACTCGACGAAGCGCTTTACGCCCACTTCAATAGGTGTATCCGGCTTGTAGCCGACGGCCTTTTCAAGTTCGGAAGTGTCGGCGTATGTTTCGGGCACGTCACCCGGTTGCATCGGTTGAAAGTCCATGATCGCTTTCCTGCCCAGGCACTGTTCCAGCACTTCTATGTAGCGCATGAGATTCACCGGCTTGCTATTGCCGATGTTGTAGATCCGGTATGGCGCGCTGCTGGTAGCCGGATCCGGTGCCTTGGCGTTCCAGTTCAGATTCGGCGCAGCGGGCTGATCAAGCGCTTTCAGGATCCCTTCCACAATGTCGTCGACATAAGTGAAATCCCGCACCATGTTGCCGTTGTTAAAGACAGGGATGGGCGTTCCGGCAAGAATCGCCTGGGTAAACTTGAACAACGCCATGTCCGGCCTGCCCCAGGGGCCGTACACCGTGAAAAACCGCAGACCTGTGCAGGGCAGCCCATACAGATAGGCGTAACTGTGCGCCATGGCTTCGTTGGCCTTCTTGGTCGCAGCGTAGAACGATACCGGATGATCCGTCACTGCGTGCTCGGAGAACGGAATCATCTGGCTGGCACCGTAGACGGAGCTTGTCGAGGCAAACACAAGATGCCCCGCATGATTGTGCCGGCAGACTTCGAGTATGTTTGCAAAACCCACCAGATTGCTGGTCACATAGGCTTCCGGGTGATCGATTGAATAGCGCACGCCGGCCTGGGCGGCAAGGTGCACAACCCGAACCGGTCCCGCTTCGGCGAAGATCCGTTGCAACGCTGCGCCGTCTTCGACACCTGCAGCCACGAACGAAAACTGCTTCGATTCAGCGAGCCGCGCAAGCCTGGCTTGCTTCAGGCGCACATCGTAATAATCGTTGAGGTTGTCCAGGCCGATAACCTGCTGTCCGCGCGCCAGCAGCCGGCGGGACACGTGGAAACCGATAAAACCGGCTGCGCCGGTCACAATGACCGTCGCGTTGGTATCCATGATAGTTGTCCTCTTTTTCTTCTAAAGCGTTGACGGGCCAGGGCCGCCAGATTGTCCGAGCACCCGGATAAGGCAATCTGCTCCTTTTCTCATTGTGCCCGCTCTTTTTCCAGCCACGCCTGGAACATCAAGACATTCCACAATTGGTACTGCCAGTTTCTTTGCCCTGCGAGATGCTGTGACCACTTGTGGCGAATCGGCGCAGGATCGAAGAACCCCTCGTTTCGAAGCCGCTCTTCGTTCAGTAGTGCTTCCCCCCAATCGCGCAATGGCCCGCGCAACCAGGAGTCGATCGGCACGCCAAATCCCATCTTGGGTCTGTCGATCAGCGCTTTTGGCACATGCTTGTCGAGAACCTGCCGCAAAATCCATTTGCCCTGCCCGTTTCGAATCCGCATGGACAGCGGCAAGCGCCAGGCGAATTCGACGACCCGGTGGTCCAGAAACGGCACGCGCGTCTCCAGGCTCACGCCCATGGCCGCGCGATCCACTTTCGCCAGAACATCGTCAGGCAGGTAGGTCAGGCTATCAACATACATCATGTAGTGCTCGATATCGGATTTCCCGTTGCATTCCCTGTGGTTCGTCAGAACGGTACCGGGCTCGCGGGACCCTATGACGACGTGCTCAGGATCTTTCCACTGGGAAAGCAAACCGAAATATATTTCCTCCGGATCTTTGCAGCGCAGAATCTGGGCCAGCCTGTGAGCCTTGTCGCCCAGTGCAAACGAGCGCAGTCGCCGCGGCAACATTTTACCTATGGGGCCGTACATTCGATTCCAGACATCGGCTGGAAGCAACCTGATCGCCGACGCCATCGCATTGCGAAGAGCAGGAGGAAGATTGCGGACGTGATTCCATATGTCCGTCGTCTGAAAATATCGGGAATAGCCGCCAAACAACTCGTCGCCTCCATCTCCGGAAAGCGCGACCGTCACATGTTGTCGCGCCATTTTGGAAACCAGGAAAGTCGGGATCTGCGACGCATCGGAGAAGGGCTCATCGTAGAGTGTCGGCAAATGCGGAATCACTTTCCGCGCCTCTTCCGCCGTGACGTAAAGCTCCGTATGGTCGGTACCAAGATGCCTGGCGACGGCGCTGGCGTATTGCGCTTCGTCATAACCTTCTTCCTCGAAACCGATGGTGAACGTTCGCACGGGACGTCTTGATTGCGTCTGCATCATTGCCACAACGGTGGAAGAGTCCACGCCGCCAGAAAGAAACGCCCCCAATGGCACATCGGCCACCATCTGCAGGCCAACCGATTCCGTCAGCCTCATCTCCAGAGCGGACACTGCCTCGGTATCGCTGCCACGAAAAAGGTCTTTGCGAGCACTTCCGATCTCAGTGGCCAGCGACCAATAGGAGACAGCCTCAGGCAGCGCAGCTGGCCCGTTCTGCCGTTCATTCACGGCGAACTTCAGATATGTTCCCGCGGACAGCTTGCGAATGGATTTATAAATCGAGTAAGGCGCGGCGATGTAGCCGTGCCGCAGCAGCAGCGTGACCGCGTCCCGGTCAATCTCTGCCGAAAACGACGGATGCTTTTTCAGGGCTTTTAATTCGGACCCGAAAAGCAAAATTCCCTTCTGCCAACCGTAATAGAGCGGTTTCTCGCCGATGCGGTCCCGGGCGAGATACAGCATGCGCTCGCTGCGATCCCACAGTGCGAAGGCAAACATTCCCACGGCCCGCTTGAGTGTGCCTTCGACACCCCAGGCTTCAAAAGCGGCCAACAAGGTTTCGGTATCCGAATGGCCGCGCCACCTGGTATTGCCCGATCCGGGAAAGATTTCATGAGCGCAACGATCGCCGGCCAATTCCTTTCTTAGCTGCAGATGGTTGTAGATCTCGCCATTGAACACAAATACAAATCGTCCGCTGGCAGACACCATCGGCTGATGTCCCGCGGGCGACAAGTCCACAATTGACAGGCGCCGGTGCACAAGACCGATACCTGCGTCGGCATCCATCCAAACACCCGAGTCGTCCGGCCCACGGTGGGCGATTGCATCGCCCATGCGTTGCAACGATAGCGCCCAACTGGAGGCATTGGCAGCCCTGTCACCGACAAAACCCGAAAAACCGCACATTGTTTACGTTGCACCTTACGCCGCAAAACACGATGGAACCCGCTACCAGCAGGTCTCATGGATCTGCAAATTGGCGTGGCTCGCAGCAAATGATATGACCTAAATCCGCCGGATTCGGATTTGAGACATTCTACAAAGAACCTGTCGAAACAACGCCCAATCGCGGCATACCGCAAGCGTGGGCCGATTGGACTAGCGGCGGTGACAGGGTCTCCCCAACGTGTCTCAATAAGGTAACGGTAGTCTGGGAGCATCGAAAAGGATTTCCATGTTCAATGCCGCAGGTTCAATCGGCGCGGTTCATTGCGCTGAGCGTCATGGTGCGAAGGGCTTCGCAAGCCCATGAAAATGAAAATATGCCTGGTCGGCCTCGACAATCTGCCGGTCCTGGCACCTGAATTCAGGGCGCTCGGGATGGGCGGCGAGACGGTCCAGCAAACACTGCTCGGGCGGGCATTGGCACGCCGGGGCCATGATGTGAGCATGGTTGTCGCAGATCATGGCCAGGCGGATGGCGCGCGCTGGCAGTCGATACGCGCATTCAAGGCTTTTCGTCCCAATGCGGGCATTCCGGTGCTGCGCTTCATTCATCCGCGCTGGACCGGCATGTGGTCGGCATTGAAGCGCGCGGATGCCGATCTGTACTACACCAGTTGCGCGGGCATGCAGGTCGGCCTGATCGCGTTGTTCTGCTGGCGCCATCGTCGGCGCTTCGTTTTCCGCGCCGCAAGCGATACGGACTGCGACCGCTCGCGCCTGCTCCTGCAATATGCGCGCGATCGCTGGTTGTATGAACAAGGCCTGCGGCGAGCCGACGCGATCCTCGTGCAGAGCGTTTCGCAGCAAAGAAACCTGGCGCAGAGCTACGGTCTGCAAAGCCGAGTGGCGGGCATGCTGGTGGAGGCGCCGTTACCCACTGTCGAACGCGACATCGAAGTGCTCTGGGTCAGCAATATCCAGCATCTCAAGAGACCGGACCGCCTTCTGGAACTGGCCGAAAACCTCCCCCACGTGCAATTTCACATGGTCGGAGGATCCATGCCCGGCCAGCAGCCGATTTACCAGAAGATCAAGCTCGCAGCGGCAACCAGACCCAACGTGATCTTTCACGATCGCCTGTCGTATTGGGACACCAATGCACTCTATGACCGGGCCCGTGTATTGGTCAACACATCCGATGTGGAGGGATTCCCCAATTCGTATCTGCAAGCCTGGATAAGAGGCGTACCGGTTGTGACGCTTCTCGACCCGGATAGCGTGATTCAGCGCGAGGGGCTGGGGGCCGTGGCCCGTTCATCCGGTGAACTGGCCGGACTCGTCCAGTCTTTTCTGAGTGATCGGGACGCCCACCAGGCGGCTGCCGAGCGCTGCCGGCGATTCATGGACCGGGAGTTTGGCGAAGACAAGATCCTTTCCGTTTACGTCGAAACGTTTCAGACGGCTCTGCAAGCAGGATCCAGCTCCTGCGTGGTCCCGTCGAGTGAGTCACCCCATGTCTAAAACGCCCTTCATCATTACTGTCGATACGGAGGGGGATAATCTTTGGGAAAAACCGCGCGAAATTACCACCCGCAACGCGGCATTCCTGCCTCGCTTCCAGATGCTTTGCGAGCGTTTTCGGTTCAAGCCGGTCTACCTCACGAACTATGAAATGGCGATGTCGGAAGTTTTTCTCGATTTCGCGCGGGATGCCCTCTCCCGCGGCTCCTGTGAAATCGGCATGCATCTGCATGCATGGAATTCGCCGCCCATCGAACCACTGACCAGCGACGACTACTATCACCAGCCCTACCTGGTCGAATTTCCAGACCGGACGATGAAGGAAAAGATCCACGTCATGACCCGGCTACTCGAGGACCGGTTCAGCCAAAAGATCATCAGCCATCGGGCCGGACGGTGGGCATTCGATGGCCGTTACGCTGCCATGCTGCGCCATGAAGGCTACCTGGTTGATTGCTCCGTGACCCCCGGGGTCGATTGGAGCGCCAGCATGGGTGACCCGAACGGAAACGGCGGTTCGAACTATGCAAACTTTCCCAGCGGTCCCTACTTTCTGAATCCCGCAGATATCTCAGCGTCCGCGCCTGATGGACTACTGGAAGTTCCGATGACCATCCTCGCGAGCCGCTTGTATCGCCGAGCCTCACCTTTGTATCGCATTCCCCTGCTGCGCCGGGCCGTGAACAGGATATCGCCGGGACTCAGTTGGTTTTACCCCGTTCAACCGTCGCTTGGCGCGGCGGCGGACCGGCAACTCGACATCATGCTGCAGATGACGCGCTCAATGCGCAGTCAAGGCGTTGCCCCTGTGGAATTCATGCTGCATTCCTCAGAGTTGATGCCCGGTGGCAGTCCGAATTTCCAGAGCGCGTCGCATATCAACCAGCTCTATGAGCGCCTTGAGATAGTGTTCGAGGAACTTTCAACCTGGTGCCGCGGCATGACACTCAGCGAGTTCCGCGACTGGTGGATCAAATCACCGGGTAAAGCGGGGACACCCGGGCTTGAGGATAAACCTGTGTCGCCCCTCTCCGCGGGTGGATCCGTTGCGACGGCGGCAATCGCAAAGCAGTCAGTCGCGGGATGATACGCATCCGTGGAAAGGCCGCGACATACGGGGACGTCTGGTTCGACGAAGAAGCGCCGCGCGATCCGGGCGTGGACATAATCCGGTACTACTGCCGTCACGCCCCCATCGGCGCGCGTACTGTTACGTCTCTGTCAATGGTCACCGACCTTGACGCCAGCGCAGATGTCATCGCTGACTCATTCAGCAAGGATTGCCGGTACAAGATCAGGCGTGCCGATACCAAGGATGGTTTGGCCATGGAATGGATCACGGATCCGGCACCGCGTCTGGAAGAATTCCGCGAATTCTTTGATGCGTTCGCGCGACAAAAAGCGCATGAGCCCTGCGATTCGCAGTGGTTGGAGGCCGCCCGCGATGCCCGCCAGCTGATCTTTAGCACAGCTTCCAAGGAGGGCGAAGCCCTGGTCTGGCACGCTTATCTCATTTCCGGCAAATCAGCCTGGCTGCAGTACACCGGGTCCTGTTTCCGCGACAAGCAAAACGATTACCGGGCCCTGGTCGGCCGTGCCAATCGTTGGCTGCATTGGAAAGACATGCTGCACTTCAAGCATTCGGGAATGGCGCGCTACGACTGGGGAGGATTGTTCGAGGATGAATCGTCACCTGAGCGGGCTGGCATCAACGCCTTCAAAAGAAGCTTCGGCGGACGCGTGGAGCGCACCTACAAATGCATGGTGCCGGTCACAATCAAGGGTCGACTCTATCTTCCTCTTCGCGACGTCTGGCGCAGTCGGAAGTCGGCTCTGCAAGCCAGCAGCGCCGCGGCTGCTTGATCGGGAAAACCGCACTCCAAATTCACCGGCTATCCGTCAAAGTCCCACAACAAGGCCAGCGTTTTGAAACGGCCGGCAACAGGTTGCAACAGCAAGAACCATTTCGCAGCCCAGTCCTTTGCGGCAGGTTCCTTCGCGGCAACACCAGGTCTGACACGAGTCTGTGCCGGCGGTTGTGGCGTCGCCGCTAACAAGGGACGCACGCCTTATTACTACTTCAGGATGCCGACTCCGATCTGCGTGACCTGTCCGCTCGTGGGTGCCAGAATGAAGGTACTTCCGCCTTCGAGTACGTTCCCGGCAATCAGGGTGTCCATGGTCAGTACGCCGGCGGCGTCGACGGAATAAGATCCGCTGCCTGATCCCGTGGACGCTACGCCGCCTTTGTCGCGCCGTCCGGTCCACGTGTAGCTGCCGGTACCATCGAACGTTATCGTTCGCACTTCGCTGTTGAATCCATACATCGGAAAGGGCACATCAATGCCGGACAGGTGCGGAGCACTGGGAATACTGATATTGATCGAGTTGGGCGGCCCGCCGCTCGCGTCCGAATAATGGTAAGCGACTGTGTAGCGTCCACCCAGGCTGGCCGTACTGAATGTCCCGCCTTTCCTTATTCCGGCTCCCATCTGCACCAGCCCGCTCGGCGTCGTCAGAATGAAGGTACTTGCGCCGGCGAGCAGGTGCCCCGTCAGCCCGGTATCGAGTGCCAGTGAGCCGTCTGAGCCGACCGCGTAGGTTCCACTCCCCGACACAGCAGTCGATGCGCCGCTCGTGTTTCGCGTTCCGGACCATGTGTAATTGCCCGCGCCGTCGAAGACCATCGTGCGCAGTTCGCTGTTGAGCGCGTAGCCGGGAAAGGGCACAGTGAAGGTGCCGCTGAACGGTGTCATGTCGACAACGAGATTGATGGTATTGGGAGTCCCGGCCGAGGCGTCGGAATAGTACAAGGCAACTGCATAGCTGCCGCTCAGACTGGCATTGCCAAACGTTCCGCCTTTCTTCACGCCCACGCCCATCTCGATGACCGCCGCGCCTGTGGTGGCTGCGAGCACGAAGGTACTCCCGCCGGCCAGCACGGTGCCCTCGACTCCAAAGTCCAGTCTCATATCGCCGTCCGGGCTGACGGTGTAGGTTCCGCTGCCGAATTCGTTCGTCCTCGTACCAGCCACGTTGCGCACTGCCGTCCACGAATAGCTGCCCGCCCCGTCAAATGTCACGGTCCCCTGTTCGTCTCTGAACCCATACGCCGGAAACGGCACATTCAGCAAGCCGCTGTACGGCACGGCGGGAACATTGACTGGAATTCTTACCAAGGGCCCCAATCTGGCGTCGATCATGGTGAAGTTCATGGCGTAGTCGCCCGAAAGCGAAGCAAGCGTGTAGCCCATCACGCCGAAATTGCTGGCGTGTGTCGTCTGCGCAGTCACAGTGTTCTGGATGGTGTCTTGTGCGATGGTGCGGAGCGTTTCATTCGCCGTGGCGCTATTTAATGCGACCATTTTCAATGCGGTCGCATCCGTGATGCCATTGTTTGCAAGGTACTGCGCCGTATAGGGCATCGTGACGGTGACGGGAAGCAAAAAGACCATGCCGCGCGGGCCTACCTCCGCTACTACCACGTCAGCCGGGACACCCGTTGAGCCGGACGCGTAGCCGATGGTGATCAGCGTGGACGCCGACAAAGCGCCTGGCGGAATCACCACCCGGGTACCGGCCAGCGGGGATGATTGATCCGTCACGGACACGCTGCCTCCGTTCGGACCGATAACCTGACTTGCAATGACATTCGGCCCTGGCGCCGGGTGAGGGCCTATCCCCGTGGAATTTCCCCCGCCGCCTCCGCATGCCGCCAATGCCAATAGCGCCACGAAGGACAACATGGTTCGAGATAGGTGTTTGATGGCAGCCTCCGTGCACATGAACTGTAGTTTGATTGTTATTCCGGAAAATCCTGGCCGACCAGGGCCCGATCGACGGCAGATTGATGCGCTGATCTGTTTACGAGTTCAGCCTTCCGGTCGCTCCAAAGGCGTTCGTAGGCCGCCAATAAATTCGGCGCTTCGTGGTGCCACTCGAGTTCCCTCTCCACGCGGTTGCGGCCGTATCTGCCCATTTCCAGACGGCGCTCCGGATCGTCGATCAATTCGACGATTTTCACAGCCATGTCGACAACGTCATTCTTCTTCGCGTAAAGCGAAGCCGCCCGCGCCGAGAAACGTCCTTCCGCCAGATCGAATTGCACAATGGGCTTGCCTAGCGCCATGTACTCCATGATCTTGTTCATGGTCGACTTGTCGTTCATCTCGTTGGCGATATCGGGATTGACGCAAACGTCGGCGGTGTTGAGCATTGCCAGCATTTCCTCGTCGGAAACGCGTCCGGTGAAAGTCACGAAGCCGTCGACTCCCAGTTCCGCGGACAAAGACTTCATCGCATCGAGCGAAGTGCCCCCGCCAACCAAACCGAAATGGATGTCGTTGCGGCCAAGTTTGACCACCAGGTGGTGAATCGCGCGCAGCAGATAGTCCACCCCCTCCTGCTTGCCCATCACACCGACGTAGCCGACCAGATAGCGCCGACCCTGCTTGAGGTGCTCCTGCGGCGGCCCCATCCTAAGGCGCTGCAGGCTTGGACCGCTTCTGACCACGAACACCCGGTCCGGCTCCATGCCACCGCGTTGTATCGCAATGCGCCGGTAGGATTCGTTGGTCGCGATCGAAACGTCGGCGGTCCGGAATGTCCAGCGTTCCAGCCTCAGCAGCAATCGATAGAAAAAATCCCGGCGCCCGAATTTTGCTTCATACAGTTCCGGATTGATGTCGTGATGATCGAAGACGAACTTCTTGCCGAGCAGCTTGAAAAAGCGGCCAATCAAAAAGAACAGATCGGGCGGATTGCAGGCCTGTATGACGTCGAAACCTTCGGTCAGAAGAACCCGCCAGCAAAGCACGAAGGTTCGCAATAAGGCGACGGAATACTCGACCGCGTAGCCTCTTGTGCCCTCGCCTTCGACCGGCAGGTCATAGCGCCAGATGGAGATACCGTCGATCTTCTCGAACTTGCTCTCGAAACCCTTACCGGTCGGGCAGATGATCGAGACGCCATAACCCGCGTCCCGCAGCGTGGAAGCTTCCTGCCACACGCGGCGGTCGAACGGGCTCGGCAGATTTTCGACAAGGATCAAAATCCGTTTGGACTTGCCCGCCCTCCCTGTGGCAGCCGATTTCGACATTACCAGCAAATTCCTTCATAAACGCCGGAAACGCTGCGCGCATCCGTGATGCGCACCAGGTCGATTACGCTTTGGCGGTCCGTCAGACGCTGGGGCACGTCGCGGAATTCCGGCGCGGCATTGCCGATGATGATGGTCTCCGCGTGATCCATGACCTCATCGATGCTTGAAACCATCAAGCGCGATATGTGCGGAATGTGGTTGAGGATGTAGTCGCGGTTGGCGCCATGGATTTTGGCGATGTTGACATTGCTGTCGTAGATCTTGAGATCAAAACCCTTGCCGATCAGGCGCTCCGTCAGCTCCACCACCGGGCTTTCGCGCAGATCGTCGGTTCCGGCTTTGAAGCTGAAGCCCAGAACGCCGACTTTCCTGCGTCCTTTCTCGATCACCGAACGCACGCCGCGCTCGATCTGCTGCTCGTTGCTCGGCAAAATCGAGGCCAGTATCGGTAGCGACAGGTCCAGGGTCTTGCCCTTATAGAGAAGAGCGCGCAAATCTTTCGGCAGGCATGAGCCGCCGAAGGCGAAACCCGGTTTCAGATAGTACGGCGACAGGTTGAGTTTCGTGTCCTGGCAGAAAATATCCATGACCCGATGACCGTCCACATTCAGTCCCTTGCAAATGTTGCCAATCTCGTTGGCGAAGCCAACTTTCAAGGCATGCCAGGCGTTGTCCGCGTACTTGACCATCTCGGCCGTCTCGATATCGGTGCGCACCATCGGCGCATCCAGATGACCGTAGAGACCTGCCACGAGGTTGCCACTCGCCTGGTTGAGCTCGCCGATCACCGTCTTCGGCGGATGGAAATAGTCGTGTACCGAGGTGCCTTCGCGCAGGAACTCCGGATTGATACATACACCGAACTCGACCCCTGCGCGCTTTCCGGAACAAGCCTCGAGCGTGGGAATGACCACCTCGCGCATCGTGCCGGGCAGCATCGTGCTGCGAATGACTACCGCCGGTGCGCCTTGATGATGGCGTATCGCCTCGCCGATTTCTTCGCAGACACGGCGTATATATTTGAGATCAATGTCGCCGTTTGCGCGGCTGGGCGTTCCTACGCAAACCAGGACGAGGTCGCTCCTCTGCACCGCGTCGATAACGTCCGTGGTCGCCGCGAGATTACCCGCTGCAACCTGGCGCTCGATGATGCCACCGATGTCTTTCTCGATGATGGGGGACTTGCCGGCGTTGATGAGGTCCACTTTCCTCGGCTCTGGATCTACACCCAGAACTTCGTGACCTTGCTGCGCCAGGCAGCCCGCCGATACCGTGCCGACGTACCCTAGGCCCAATACGCTGATCTTCATGACTCTCCTCGATTTACCGCAACGGAACGACCCACGGATTTGCGCGTCCGGAGCCCCCTTGCGGCGCGTGCGCACTTTTTCCGGACTACACGTAACCAGCATAGGCGGCGGCCTTGACGCCCGTGAAAGACTTGACTAGTCCGGACGGACCAGCAGGGTTTGCACGATGCATTCCCAGGGTTCTGGCGCGCAACACTTGTACCGCAGATGCGGGCGAATCCGATCTCCGCCCATGCGGGAATCAAATCCCGAGGGAGTGCGCGAATGGAAAGCTCCGGAGGGACCGCCGCGCCCGCCAATCAGCAGGAGATTTCCGTACGCAACACGATCTCGCCCTTGAGCCGCCCCTTCCAGACGATGGTCGGCGCCGGGAGCTTATTGTCGAACCGTCTTGAAACCCACCCGAAAATAGGCGAAACGCCACCGATGAGTACTTGTGAACTCGCTCCCTCGATGCAGGGAAGCCTGAGCAACAGCGTCTTGTTGCCCTGTCTCAACGCGTAGCCTCCTGGAGCGGCCTCCACCTGGCAGCGCTCACTGCAATGAAAGAGCAACTCTATGTCGTGCTGTGCCGCCATTTGCAGCGTATCCTCGATCACAACCAGACGTTCCCATTTGTGCAATACAATCTTGCGCCGGTGCATCACCGGATCTTCGAGCCGCATGTAACCGTTCTGCCAACCCTCGAACAGATCCTCCCCCGGGGTGCTCGCCCACTGGGTGCATCCTGCCCCCGCCTTCCTGAGCCACATGAAATTACCGCCTGGCTCCGATTGGTCCTGTTCGTCCACCCGCACTGTGTTGTGAGCGCCCGTGCCCCGAAAGTACCGGCGCCACGGGCCTTGCGTGTGGTAGGCATAAGTGCCCGGGTCGATGAGGAACTCGAGGCCGCCAGCCGACAAGGTGAACGACAAGGCATCCGCATGCCCATGTGCGGCAATGGTCTGAAAACCCAATGGCCCGGCATCGACCGTCAGACGCAGTTCGTGTTCCGTCTCGAAATCGCAACCCAGAATGTAGTAGCCTCCAAGCGGAAAATTCTGTCGCAGCGGTAACCTGGCTGCCTCCACGCTTTGAGAATCGAATAAGCCATCGGCCTGGCCGCCCAACAGCCATCGCGTCTTGTCATCGAGGGCGCCGGCCTTGCGCTTGAACTCGCCGCTGCGGAACAGAATCGCTCCGGTCGCGAGCAAGGATCGATAGGAGGAAAAATCGTCAGCCGGCGTAAATCGGACGGCCTGAGCATCATCGGAATCGCCGAACATCGGGACATTGCCGCTGACGTCCATGATCGAGGCAAGGTATTCGAGCATCGCCTCGAGGCGCGTTTCGTAGGCCACCGAGAACCACACCCCGTTGTGTTTGCCGGCAAGCAGGCAAAGCAGCAGCAGGTCGAGCACGAAATGGTGATAGGCCACCGCCTGCTCCCGATTCACCCCATCGGGAGCATTTTGCCGCTGGGCTTCCGTCTCCAGAATGTTTTTCGCCGTCGTCTGCCAGATCCTTGAGGTGGGCCAGTGCGGCCATGTCAGCGCAGCAATGAAAAGTCCCGCTGCCTCGCCGATGAGATGGTTGTTGGCGGAAGAGTAGCGCGAAAAATAACCGCTAATGAATTGCGCATGCTGATGCACCGATTCGAGCCAGCGCCTGCGCAAGCGCGCCCCTTGCGCATGCTCGAACAGCGGCGAATTGACCCCTCCGAGCAGTTGCCAGGTCACGGACCAGTTGATCAGCCGGATCGCCACCTCGAGCGCACTCGACCAATTGGCCCCCATGCGGTCAGGACAAGACGCAAACCATGAATCCAGGTGCTGGTGAATGACTTGAAGATACTTTTCGTCGCGGCTGAGCGCGTAGGCTTGCGCCAACGTTACGAGATGAAGATGCCTGTTGGCTTCCCACAAGTATTTGATGTCGCCAACGAGTTCCGGGTTGCGGTAGTCGAGGAGCTTTCCAAAGCTGCGCGGCGCCTCGATGCCGGATTTCGGGTCCCGGTTCCAGGACGGCGGCGAGCCCAGGTCAATGTCGCGCAGCGCAAACACATTTAGCCTGCCAGCGGCGACACGATCGGCAGCGTCCAGGTAGGGTGCGGCATCCACCCGCGCTGTTTCGTGAACCCAGAACTTCGAAGCGACTGCAAGATTCGGCGCCGGCACGATCATCGGACCGAAGAACCACACGATGCTCTCCGCGTGCGCAGACAGCGCGCGCATCAAGCGATGCGGCACCTCCGCGAGCGTCATGCACCGCACCCGGTTGATGCGCCACCGCAGCCAGTCCTTTATTCCGGTGACCGCGGCGGCCGTCTCGATGCGGCCGGGTCCTGCAACGTCATGTCCGGGCATAGTGTCGATGCCAAATTTCCAGGTTGAGAAGAGACCACAGGAGCTTTTCGCTGTTCTGCCTGCCGCTCATGTGATCGGCGAGTATTCGGTCCAGCACTTTTGGATCGAAATACGATCGCGTCATCGAAGATGCGCCTTGCAGATGATTCATCAGGAAATCGCGCATCGGTCCGCGAAACCACTTGTTGACCGGCACGCGGAAGCCCACCTTGGGCCGGTTCAGAATGCGCTCGGGTAGCAGATGCCTGGCCGCTGCCCTGAGTATCCATTTGGTGCGCCGGCCACGAATCCGGAAACGGTCTGGCAAAGAGGAGACGAATGCCGCCAGTTCATGGTCCAGGAAGGGAACTCGCGCCTCGATCGAAGCGGCCATCGTCATCCGGTCGGCGCGCTCGAGCAAATTGTCGGGCAACCAGCTGGTCTGATCGAAGTAAAGCATGCGCCGCAATGAACTGACGTCCGGATCGGCATCGAACGGCACATCGTGATTTGTCGCGGAGCGCGGAAACTGGCGAAGCGCGAGGCGGTCGCGCTCGTTGAAGCTGAGTGCGCCAAACCAGCGAATGTAACGCTCGCGCCAATCCTCTATGTTCAGATTGGTCACAGCCGTCTTGATGCGGCGGAAACCGTAGGGGAGCGCATGCGCCAGCGGCTCGATCAAACGGTGCCGAATACTGCCCGGCAACCATTGGTAGGGCCGAGTGTAGCTCTCCACCACATGCTTCGGATAACCGCCGAGAATTTCGTCACTGCCCTCGCCGGTCAGCACCATCTTCACGCTGCGGCCAGCCTCGCATGCCAGCATATAGATCGGGATATCGGAGGGCTCCGACACCGGTGCGTCGCGGAAGGCAACCAGCGCCGGCAGACGCTCGACCATGTCGCGTTCCGTGACCGTAAGTTCGTGATGGGCCGTCCCGAAGTGGCGCGCGACTTGCGCCGCGTATCCCAGTTCGCTGAAACCGTCGTCGCCAAAGCCTACCGAGAAAGTCTTGACCTTCGAATTGTGCCGGCTCATGAGCGCCACGATCGTGGAAGAATCCAATCCGCCTGACAGGAAGGCGCCAAAAGGCACGTCGCTGACCATCTGCAGGCTCACCGCTTCGTCCAGGCGGGACAGGAAAGTTTCGACGACATCGGCCTTTGGTTGCTCGAAAGCATTCACGCTGCGGTCGGGTGCGGACCAGTAGCGCGACTCGGTGAGCCTGCCCCGCTCCCACACGGCCATCGTGCCGGGCATCAATTTTCGTATACCGCCGAACAGTGTTCCCGGCCCGGGCACGTAGCGATAGGAAAGATAGTCCCAGACCGCCTTCGGATTCACCTCTGCCTTGATGCCAGGCACGCGCAGCAGCGCCTTGATTTCCGATGCGAAGTAAAGTCCGTTGGCGTTTTCGTGCAGAAACAGCGGCTTCTCGCCAAAACGGTCGCGCGCCAGGAACAAGCGTTCCCTGCGGGCATCCCAGATCGCAAATGCGAACATGCCCCGCAGATGATCGACCACCTTGCACTCCCAGTGCTGATAGGCGCGCAGCAGGACTTCGGTATCGGAATCGCGCGCAAAACTGTAGCCAAGCCGGGACAGTTCGTCGCGCAGTTCGCGGAAGTTATAGATTTCCCCGTTGAAAGTCACCGCAAGGCCGGCGTCGACATCGCACATCGGTTGACGTGCCCCGTTGGGATCGATGATTGCGAGGCGCCGATGCCCGAGAAACACTTCGTGGCCGGTGCCACTGCAGTGGAACTGGCTCATGCCTTCGTCATCCGGGCCGCGATGCGCGATCGCGCTGAGCATCGACCGCAGGGTGTCCTGGGTAAGCGCCGGTTTTGCAATCCATCCTGCTATGCCGCACATTCTGCCCCCTGCCGGTACGCGCTTTCAGGACCGGCGCAACGCCTTGACGCTCCCAGCGTCGAGGAACTTCCAAAGGAGCAGATGACCATCTAGTCGCCCGCTCCACCGCATCGTTCCCGGCGACCCTGCTTTTCTCACAGACTCGCCCGGTTCAAGCAAACTTCGCCACTGATCCCGTGCAGCGCGGTTCCCGTCCTACACGGCGACGTCGCCATAGTGCGACAACACTGTGTAGCCCTTTACGGTCTGACCATAAGCCGGATGGACGGTCTGGCGGAGGCATGAGCGCCTATGAGGATGCATTTGGAGAACGCGACGAACAAGCCAAGGCCACAGCGCGTGGCCGAAATTGCCGCGAGGGCGCCTGCAGGGCTGGCACCCGCAAGTCGACAGCGGTCGATGCCATGGGAACCGAACGCTGCAGCGTTTACGACGGATTGCGATAATGCGCAGGTTTCGCTTTCAGCTTGTTGCCCAGCGCGCTCCAGGCCACCTCGGCCACCTTCGCACACCCAATTTCAATCGCGAATTCCCTGGGGGCGCGCGCGCGCACTCTGGCGCTGATCTTCCCGTGCAAGCCCTCATCGTCCAGCAGGCGACAGATGCGATCGGCCAATGCGGGGCCATCGCGTGGCGCGACCAGGAACCCGTCCTCCCCGTCCATCACGAAATCCGCAATCGCGCCCACCCGTGTGGCGACAATCGGCAGCCCGGCCGCCATCGCTTCCGGGATGACCAGAGGAAACGCCTCGGTCCACGACGGCACGACGAGCATGTGCGAAGTCAGGAAAGCTGTGCTTTTGTCGTGTCCCTCGAGGGAACCCACGAACTCGATATGCGGGGCAATGCCGCGACTTTCGGCGGCGCGCCGGATCACCAATTCCATCGCGTCGCTCTCGGCAACCCCCACCAGCACGAATTTCGCCTGCGGATGGCGGGCGATCACGTGGGGGATTGCGTCGAACAAATCGTAAATGCCCTTGGGGGCGGACAGACGTCCGACAAATAATATCGCGCGCTGGCCGGGTGTGAGCCAGGGTGCGTGCGGCGTGACACGCGAATTCTGAAATAGCGCGATGTCCGCCATGTTCGGCGCCCAGGCAAGCTCGCGTTTCCATGCCCTGCCCATCTCGCGCTGGTAAGTGGGTCCCAGCACAATCACCTGCTGAGCAATCGACATCAGCAACCGCCCGATGGCACGGCCGCTACGCGTCTCGCCGGAGGGAAAGCGGGCATGCAACGTCCCATGGTAGTGACAGATGACCTTGGCGCCGGCAAGGCGCGCCGTCGCCATCATCGCCCAGTCACGCAGGAACGACAGGCTGGGCGCGGCATGAACCAGCACCACGTTGGGTCTGAAGCGCGCCAGGGCACCTACCAGGCGGACAAAATCGCGCAGGAAATAGAGCGGTGTTTTCCAGGTTGGATTTTCGACCGCCCAGCGTAACTGTTTCTTCGATGTGTCCAGTACTTGCAACTCGAACTGCTGTGCAAGCAGCGAGTGGCGCTGCATGTCGATCACCAGTTGCACGCCGCCCAATGGCGGCGGTAGCGGTCCGATCACCAGTAACCGCGGTCGCAGCGCGGCGCCAACCGCGCGCTGGTCTGCGGCAAGCGGTGAAATGGCCTGGGGCGGACGCATATCCATCTCGACTCGCCCTTAGTTGATATTGAAAGGGTAGCGCGCTTCCATGGTCACGATACGCCGCTGCGTGATGGAACGCTGTGCAGCAAGCAGTGCCTGCGCCGAAACGAGGAAGCTTTCGGTAAAGTCATTGGCGCCGGGCGCACCGGAAAATTGCGCGACCATGGCGTGCAACATGGCCTTCTGCCCGCGATCGGGTTGCATCTGACGCATGCCGCCGCCGGAACCGCCGTGAAGTACGAGACGGCGAAAACCGGTGATCTGCGCCGAGCGTCCGCCCCCGAGGACTTCGATGGTTTCTCCCACCAGTCCTTTCTGGTTGCCAGAGGTATAGTGCACCACGCCGATTCCACCCGTGGCGAAACGCAGTGAAATGACCCAGCTATCCTCGCGATGGCCGGGATCGGTCGTGGCAAAGGCGCTCACCTCGATTGGCAGACTTTGCGCAAGGAAAATTGCCAGATCGATGTAGTGACAAACGTCGCCGAAAAGCATTCCGCCACCCTCGACGCCATCCTGGTACCAACTGTCCCCCGGGACTCCCGCCACGCGTACCGTGCAGGTAATCTGGCGCACATCGATGCCATTGAAATGGGCCAGCGCGCGCTGGCTCAGTGCGCTGAAGCGGCGGTTGTGGCCGACCCAAAGCGTCGGCCCATCGGCAGGACGTTTGCCCAGCGCAGCAATCACCGGAGCGAGTTGCTCTTCGCTCAGGGCAAGAGGTTTCTCGACATAAACGTGTTTGCCCGCCTCTAATGCGGCTGCCGCGTAACGGGCGTGACTGTCATGCCGGGTGACCACCATGATCGCGTTTACCTCGGGATCGCGAAGCAGTTCGCCGGCATCGGTCGTGGCTTTGCGAAACCCGAAACGTCTGGCCAGGGATTCGGCATTGGCACCGCGGGTGGTGCAGAGACCTTCCAGACTCAAGCTCTCGAGCGCCGGGAAATACGGCATGAGCATCGATTTCGCGTAGTTGCCCGCGCCAATCTGCCCCAGGCGCACTGTGCCGCGCGCCTTGTCGCCGCGGAAGGCCAGCGTTCGTGGCTGCAATTCGAACACGCCGGTTTCAGGTTCTGGATATTCGAAGACAATGCCAATCGCGTGACTCAGTTCGCCGCCCGCGATCTTGTCGAAAACCGAAATTGCTTCCGAGAACGGGAAGCGGTGCGTAATGAGATGGGGCACGGCGAGCTTGCCTTGCGCAATCAGATCCACGAAGGCCTGCATGTTGCGATTGGCTGTCCAGCGGACGTAGCCAACCGGGTAGTCCCGGCCGCGCGAAAAATACTCCGGGTCCATGATTCCAGCGCCCATGGCACGGCTGAAGCGGAAATCGATTTCCTTGCCGAACCATGTGCGCCAGTCCAACTGAATCGCGGTGTTGCCCAAGCATACCACCCGGCCGCGATCCCGCACCAGCGTCGCAGCCAATTCGATGGGGGTGACATCCCGCGTCGATACAGTCAGCAGCACCGCATCGACGCCGAGTCCGCCGCTTAGCCGCAACGAATGCGGCAGAACCTCGTCGGTCTCGGGGCCGCACGCGGCTTCGGCGCCGTTCTGCATCGCCAGCGCGCATTTTCCGGGATCGAGATCGACGCCGATGACGCGACAACCGTTTGCGCGACACAACTGCACCAGGAACTGACCGAGCAAGCCCAACCCGATGACCGCGACACTTTCGCCCAACTCGAGCCGCGCCTGGCGCAGCGACTGAAGTGCAATTGCGCCGACCGCACTCGCGCTGGCGGCCTCGAGGCTCACGCTCGCCGGAACATGCACCATGAGATTGCGCGGCACGGCATTGTATTCGGCATGGGTGGCGACACCTTCGCCAATGCATGCAACCCGGTCTCCTACGCGAAACTCGTCGATCTGCGTGCCCACGGACGCCACGACGCCCGCGCAACTATAGCCGAGGGTGGTCGGCGCCTTCAGGCGCTCCTGCACTTTGCGCACCGTCGGTACCAGTCCCTGGTCCTTCAACGTGTTGAGCACGAGTTTTACCTGGTCGGGCCGTTCTTTCGCCTTTTCGACCAGACTCATGCGCGCCTGGGACACCTTCATTTTCTCGGTGCCCACGCTGACGAACGAATAATGATTGCGTACCAGCACATCGCCGGGCCCGAGTGCCGGCATGGGGACCTCACCGATGTCCAGCGCACCGTTGCGCAGGTAGTGGCGAACTTGTCTCATCGAGTTGAACCTTTTTTTGGATAGTTACTGCGCGCTTAAGTGCGCCGGCACGAAATCGGCAGCATGATGCTCCAGCACTGTGTGGCCCCGTGCGTGATGCCCATAAGCCGGATGGATCGTCGGTTCGTAAACGGCGCTCACTGGTGCAGGTACTTGCCGCAGAGTTCCTTGAAGTGGGGTCATGTGGATCTACAATTCGTGATGTCGGCTTCGCACGGCGTTAAGCCAGGTCCGGCTCGTACCGGACAAGGCAGCCATCGCGGCATATCCCGAGAGAAGGACAACGCCGCCGACAAGAATGCGAACAATGGGGCCGGTACCTGCGAAATAGAGCACGCTGACAGCCCATGCGAGCACCGTGGCGACGATGGAGAACAGCGCAAGCAGCGCAAGCGTTTTCCAGTCCTGCAACTGCCGGATTGGCACGCCCGTAAGGAATGAAATACGCCACAACGTGATGGCGCGGTCGATAAACATCACGATCACGCTTCCCATGGCCGCCCCGGCCAACCCGATGTTCACGGCCGCATACCAATTGAGCGCCACCGCAAGAATCAGCCCAACGACATTCACCGCCATCACGAATGGCGCCTGGCGCAGCAGCAGTGTAATGCCCGACAGTTCAAGTACAAGAGCAGCAATACCGACGATGTAGACGCGCACCACCGGAACGGCATCCAGATAAGTTGCCGTATAGACCAGGGTGATCAGGTCCTCTGCAAAGGCGAAGGCGAAGTAGAACAACGGAAATACGATCGCTCCGACCATCACGTTGCCCCGGCTGTTGAGCTCGAGCATGCTTGGAATGTCACCCATGGCGTGGCGACGGCTCATGATCGGCAGGAATGCGTTGTTCACCGACTGGCGAAACAGGTTCATCAGTGGCCCGAGTACCGCGGCTATCGAAAACGCCGCGAACGTGCCCAGCGGAAACAAGGCCGCGGCGACCCATTGATCAGACTGCGTCCGCAAACCGTACAACGCGCCTGCCGCGCCAAAGGGCGCCGCATAAGCCAGTTGGTCGGCGAATGAGCGCCAGTGCACGACCGGACCGCGCAATCCATGGAACCTGGCAATATAGACGAACAGCACGACGACCTTGAATATCACGAAGACCAACAGCACCAGCAGAACGGGTGCAAGTTCGCCGGTCAGCGCAGCAGCCATAGACAGCGCACCGGCACGCAGCAAGGCAAGGCTCACGGTGGCTTTCGCCTGCCAATTCACCCGCTCCTCCACCGTTGGCAATACATCGAGGAGCGAGGCGACAATCACCATCACAATGAACGCGGGCATGATCGCCCCATGCTGGGCAAGGTCATGCAGTTGTTGTGGCAACCAGGGATTCCAGGAACTGACTGCCCACCCAGAAACAAGTCCCGCAAAGAAGAGAAACAGCAGGGTTTGGTTCACGTACATGCGCTTCTGGGTGGCATCCGAGCGCGGCAGGTAGTAATACAGGCTTCCCGGCATACACAGCGTCGCGACGGCAATGACCGTGCCGGCCACCAACCAAAGCAGCCGGTATTCGCCGAACGCCGCGGGGTCGAGGCAGCGCGTAAGCACAACCGGAAGCAGAAACTGGATCGCGAAATCGAACGCGTTTGCCGCGCCCAGCGACAGGGCACGATGTCCGAGCCGCTGTGCCGGCACAGGTGGAGCCGTCGCTACGTCGTCCTGACCAGGTGGCTGAGCCGCACTAGGAGTGTCAGGACGGACAACCGACGGAGTGCGCGTATTCAACGCAGTCAAGTCATACGATGCCTGGCTGGTGGACCGCATATCATTACGGCCGCAAGCCAGACGGAGCCGTGTCTTGGTCGTGGCACACGGCGTCTGCGAGGAATGGTGCAAAGGATGTTGCTACGAAATCCATGGGTCCGTCGTCCGACAAGGCGGATGGTGGCTTTGAAGCCCGATCGCATCCCGCGCTCGTGCATCCCCGTAAGTGGATTGATAGGGACATGTCAGGATAGGCCCAGGGATTTCAAAAGAGTTAGATAGCTTTCGTCGTCAGTTGTCGGGTGGTCATGCCGGAAAGTTTTTGGTGCAGGGAATGCGTACTGTCTCGGGCGATCATTGGGGACGACCTGGCCTCATCATGGAGTCCCATGGTAGCCGCCTGAGATTTTTTGGATCGCCGGCAGGGCTAGTCTGATCGGACTAACGAAAGGGCCGCGATGTGGCCCGGGGTGGAAACAGCTAGCGCGCGACCTGATGTTTGTGGTGTTGAGCGCAGCCCAACAACCAATCTTTACGGGCCCGGAATTGAATCCGCTCTGGGTGACTCCACTCGCTTGCCTTGTTGCATCGCGTAACGCAATCCGAAACGAACTGCGACTCGAACGATCTATGCGATCCATTCGCGGACCCCTCGCTCCCAACTGCCCCGGCCCTCGGGAACTGCCTTACATTCCTCGCACTAAGGATGTTGCGTGACTGGAATTGCCTGCCGACGCTGCACTCGGTTCCTGACCCATTCCCGTGCGGGCTTCTCGATCCAGCAATACGTGAAGTAGGACATGACGACCACCAACGCCAGATAGACCAGGTAGGCTAAATCGCCGTGCCATAGCCGGGTTCCCAGGAAATAGATATCCTGGCCCGCGATTTCACGATGGGTAAACGGGTTGAGGTGCGAGATCTTGTTGAACGCACTGGCAACGTCAAATATTCTCTGCTCGACGAATACGTGTGTCATGTAGATCGAATACGAGACTGTTCCCAGGAAAACCAGCGGCCGCCAGCGGAGCATCGAACTCGCCGCGCCTGCTTCAAACGCGAAAACCAGCACAACCAGCGCAAAAACATACGGTGCTGCGATCGAGAGGGGATTCGTAGTGTCAGCCAGGCTGACGAAAACGGCAGCGATGCCCAGGACGATCCATTCAACGGCGCTGCCGATAGACCTGGCAGAGAGCCATTTTTTGAGCCTGTCGCCATTCTCATACGCTTGCCACGCCATCACGCCGGCCGCGAAGCCGTAGACGCATCGAATGATTCCCCAGTCGTAAGTGGTGTTCATATTGCGATCGCTCAATATTGCGATCAATGCCGGTCCCCCAATCAAGGCGATTGCCAGTGCCATTCGGGCATGCTTGCGGAAGGCAATCAGGCATACAGCAAAAACGACATACGTATAAAACTCGGTGCTGATGCTCCAGCTTGGTACATTCCAGGTCAGAGAATCGAATAGATGTAGGCTATGAACCAATAGCAGATTCGCGAAAATTGCGGGCGGTGCCTCCGCCGCGGAGGTAAATGGCGCCACCGAAGTGGGCGAGACGGATCCCGCCAGCAGCGTTCTTCCGAGGACCTTCAGGAACGCGAATGCAACAAAAAGCACCAACATCGCAAGATGCAGCGGGTATAACCTGCCTAATCGAAGCAAAAGAAACCGTCCCAGGCCGAACCCTTCGGTCAGCCTTTTTTGGTAGTTGGCGGCGATTATGAAGCCGCTGAGGACGAAAAAGAAATCGACGAAGAGCCAGGAGTTGCGCAGGAATGAAACGTCATAGAGATGGCTATAGGCGTCGAGATGGAATAGAGCGACCAGGCACGCGGCGATGCCGCGCCAGCTTTCCAATGCCACGAAACGATTTTCCATATCCCGCCTCCCATGCTTCCGGAATAGACGCTATAACGATGCCATAAGCGCGAGGCGAGTCCGAATTCGACTTTGGTCCGGACGGATCACTTTCCGGGCTGCCAAGGGCGTCTCTGTGCGATAGATACAGCGTTCCCCGAATGACTGTTCGCAGCAGCAGCGCTTCCGCCGGCAGTGGCGTGAAAGGTCGGCCCTCCTGCGCGGAACCCGTTTGCGGGATCCCGGCTCGATACTCCGGCTTCATGACGGTTCTTCGGACGGGCTTTCGATGTGTGGCCATACATCATTCCGATTGCAAGCCACAGGAAGGACTGCTCCGGTCCCGGAGTAAGGCTGCTATCGGTTGCATAGGAGAGCAGCAGGCTCGCCAGGCCAGCTGCTGACCCGAGGTAAAATCCGCGCAACGTTGGGGTAAAGTCAGGATTGACACTCAAGGCCCGAAAACTCTTCCACACATGAAAGAAAAACGCGCACATCAAAACCAGGCCGATTATTCCCATGTCGAGAAGGGCTTGCAGGTACCCATTGTGCGGATGCTCAACCGCCAGAAACGTCACACCGCCCCCCGCACGCATGGGTTCGGACCACAAGATAGCATCCAGGCCTTGACCGTAAATCGGGCTTTTAAGGATCTCGGGGAGCAGAGGCAACCAGAGAAATTCGACGCGTCCCGCAGTGATCACACCAGCCCCACTGTCGAACCCGTTTCCAAACCCCGTGGCCATTCGCTCGTACACGGCGCTGGGCAATATCAATAACACGCCAGCCGCCAACAGGCCAAAGAAGATCCACGTTTTCACGTTACGGCGCCAGAGCAAGAACAGAAAATTGACCAGAATAAAACTCAGGAAGGCGCCTCGAGAAAAGGTCAGTATGAGCGCAACCGTGGCGAGCCCCATCGATACCAGCAGCGCAAGTCTGATACCGCGGCCCTTGGCATCGATCCAGACGAAAAGCAGAATTGCATAGCCGGACACATAAAGGCGCCCGAGGGCGTTTGCATGCATTCCAAGCGCAGAAAGGAACTCGCGCGACTCGCTGCTTGCCATCTCGTTCAGGGAGATTCCGGACATTGCTACAAAAACAATGACCATCACGCTCATCACCCAGATCGCAATTACCGCGGGAACGATAAACTTCTCAGGCTTTTCGGACTGAGACGCCGCCACCCCTACCAGCATCGCAAAGAAAACCATCATGAGGGGCTTCAACACCACGTCGCGAATGTAGCCAATCACATTGTCAAATTCGATCACTTCGTTCTCCAGGAGAAAAGAAGGGATCTCGTCGATATGGAATGCTCCCATTGCACCGGCCACGAGAATCGGCACGATATAGAGCCAGAGCAGCGGGCGCGGCAGCAAACGTCCCGTGGATTTGGCCGACAACCCACGCAAGATATAAGAACCCAGCGTGGCGACCAGCAGCAAATTGAACGGATTGAGACCCGTAACGCCCAGCATCGCATGGGGAAACACCCAGCTTCTCGAAATGGGCATCAGCACGATCAAGAACACCACACCGATCCGAAAATCGCGCAGGATGAATGCGCAGGCAATCAGTGAAACGCTCAGATACAAAGCGTTCAGTTCCGCAACGGCGACGATGGCGCCCCAGAGCAGCCCGAGCGCAGCAAGGCCGGCCAGCAAATAAAATCGATGGGTGTTTAGTCGTTGATCTGGTTGGGCGGCATCCATCGCGCCATCATCGTCAGCGGACGTGGCGTTCCTGCGCCACCACGTCGCCAGCCCCGACCAATTCTCCCGCTCCAGAGCCGCTGGCATCCCGCTGGATCCGGCTCGGTCAGATCGCGTTGAATACAGTGCCCACGACACGGGTGCCCGTGTCGCTCAAGGCCCGGATGGTGCTGGCAGTATCGGCAATACTGGTATGGTCTTTCCTCGCCAGGACTATTGCACTGCCCGCCCGAAAAGCGAGGCTCTGTGCGTCCGCATACAGGCTTGCTGGAGGCGTATCGAACAGAATGACGTCGAACTCATTGCGCAATTCGCCCAACAGCGCAGCCAGCGCCGGCCGTAAAAGCAATTCTTGCGGATTTGGCGGACACGCACCCGCCGGCAGCACCGAAAGCGTGCCCAACTGCGGAACTGCCACAACCGCGGCCCGATCTGCCCGACCCGAAAGAACCGCAGAGAGACCGATCCGATCGGAGATATTGAATATCCGATGCTGGCGCGGTGCGCGCAGGTCGGCATCGATCAGAAGCGTGCGCTCTCCCAGTTGGGAAAACGCGACAGCAAGGTTGGCGGCAACGTAACTGCGTCCTTCGCCGGAACCGGGGCTGACGACTGCCAACATCCTGTGCCTGACCTGGGCATTGGACCAGCGTATCAATAATTGGGTACGCAATGCCCGCATTTCCTCTGCACGCGGGTGAAAAGGCTCATAAGCGCCGACGAGTTCGCTGTTGATGCTTTCGCCGCCCGGCAGCAGATGAGGAAGTCCGTACTGCTTGGCTACCGCTCCGCGCAAATCGTCCCTCGTGATGAGGCGAAGGGACAGCGCGGCTTCGCCGAACCTGAGTCCACGGACACGCTGGACCTCGAGTATCGGCTCGACGTCGCTGGAATCTATCTTGCCGTTTTCGACGAGAATGCTGCCGAGCCTGCCATCCTGATGCAGGATGACGCGCCCGGATCCTTCTATCGGCAGAACGTTTTCTTGGTTATTCATTGGCAATTCTCAACCAGGGTTCGGTAAGGCACGATGGTTTCTGCCTGACTGGCCAAGCAGACGATTCGCGGGCTTCCAAGGTTTCAACTCGCCGAGCACGGGCACGTTCCACGCATTGTCAAGGTCGTTGAGGGAGCGCACGCGGCGGTCGGATATTTCCAGCAGCATCACGATACCGACGCCGAGCATGCATCCGATCACCAGGGAAAGTGCAACGTTCAAAGCAATATTAGGACTGGCGGGTCTGTTGGGCACGACCGCCGGATTGAGTATGGTGACACTGGTCTGATTGGCGCGGCTTTCCACCTGGCTCACCACGGAACGCTGCATGGCCGTGTCGTAGGCACGTTCCGCCGATTCGACGTTGCGCCTGAGAACGGTGAATTCATTGCGGTTGTCTTTCAGACTGAGCATTCGCGCACGTTGTGCCGCAAGCGATTGCGCCAACGCCGCTTCTCTCTGACGGCTCTGGCGCGCCGAACTCTCGATGCCGGCCACTACTTTTTTCATCTCGGTATCGAGTGTCTCGCGCAGGCTCTGGTTCTCGGACACTTGCCGCTGATACTGCGGATGATTGTGTCCGTACTGCGTCGCCATTTCCTGAAGCTTGGTTTCTCCGCGCAGGAGATCCCCTTTGAGTCTTTGTACGAACGAATTGTCCAGGACTTCCGGCAGCCTGTCCGGCGACGCGCCCTCCGCAAGAAATTTGTGGGCCTGCTGCTCGCGGCTCGCCCACTGGTAGGTCTGCTCCTGCGCCCTTACCAATTCATCCGAAAGGGCGGACAGCCGGCTGTTTTCGACGTCGACGCGTTCGTCTGCCGAAACAATTTTTTGACGCTGGTGATTGTCGGTCAGCTTGAGTTGCGCGTCTTCCAGGTTGGCGCGCAGCCCCTTCAATTGCTCGTCGAACCACGCCGCGGCTTCGCGGGCCGGCTGCACGCGAAACTCGAGCATGGTATCGATGTACGCCTTGGCGAAGGCATTGGCAACCTGCGTGGAGTACTGTCGATCGGACGACGAAAACCGCACTTCTACGACGTTGCTTTGCGAAGTCTCGACCTTCAGTTTTTTCAGAAGGCTCTCGACCAGACGATCCTCAATGGAAGATCCATCTCCGTCGTCGTTCTTGAGCGCCGCAATCGCAGAGGGCTTCTCCGCGAGCTTGAGATCCTGCACCACCTTGCGCGCCACCTTCTTGCTGGCGATGATATCTTTCTGGGTTTGCAGATAGCTGAGTCTTTCCTGGGGGAGCATCAGCGGGCGCATGGAATTGTTCAGTGACTGCTCATCCTTGGCGTCGACCAGCAGCGAAACCGTCGCCTTGTACGTTGTCGGCATGATCAGACTGACGGCTGTGGCCGCCAGCACGGTGGCGGCCAGAATCAGGACAAATACACCGAAGCGGGCGCGCAATGCCTGAAAAAATTGTTGGAGGTTCACGGTTGGACTCGACAGAGGTAGTGGTTCATTGGGGGCGGCACCGGATCAAAACAGGCTCTCGCGAACGAACACAACGTCGTCGGCCAGGATTGGATCTGTCAGCTTGGCTTCGAGTTTGACGAATTTGCCGTTTGGCATGCGCCGATGAATGCCGATGCCGCGCTCGCTGGCGCGAGGCGTCAATCCGCTTCCGAGCGACAAAGCCTGCATTACGATCATGTTCGGCTCAAGCCGATAAGCGCCCGCGCGCTGCACCTCTCCATAGATATAGAAAACCGGTGCGCGCTCCACGAAAATCGTGTCGCCGTTTTCGATCTGGATGTTCATCGCGGGATCGCCACCGTGGAAAATTGACGGCACGTCGATTTCGTGTCTTTCAATCTTGCCGCCGCGGTTTGCCAGAACCGTCACCGTATCGGCCCCGGTGGCGCTGATGCCGCCCGCGAGCGTAAGTACATCGGTAAGGCGGGCAGCAGTGTCCTCGAGAATATAGTTGCCGGGCCGCGACAATTGTCCGAGCACGTGGACCTGCCGGCTGCGCACCTGCACGATTGCAACAGCGACCTGCGGGTTGACAATGAAGTTGCCGCGCTTCAACTGATCGGCGATGCGGCTTCCTGCCTCGGCCGTCGTCAGTCCACCCAGTCCGACTTCACCGATAAGGGGAAATACGATGGATCCCGACTGGGAAATGCGGGCCTCGGTCGTGAGATCGGGATTCTGAAACACCGTGATACGTATGCTGTCGCCGGCGCCGAGAGTCTCGCGTGATAACGCGGCGTTCCCCGTCTGAGCGGGACTCCCCGGCGCTGGAATGGCGGCTTGAGGCGTATTGCGCGCCTGCGGCTGCGGCGTGGTGTCCCGGGTCTGCGGAGCAGCGGCTGGCTGCGCCGGGGCGACCTGTGCGGGACTCGCGGGCGGCGCATTACGCGCCTGGGCGGTTTCGCGGGATTCGGAGATTCCCGGCATCGCGATCGCGAGGAGCGCGATCAGCGACCACGCCAGGGGCGCTAGAACATTAGTCTGCGTACGGCGACTCTTCGGCATGTGCCCCATTGCAAACCTCTTTTAAATGAATTCAGTCGATGCTGCCGCGCTGTGAACGAATAGCCTTCGAGACTCTGGTTTTTCAGCGTCGGCCACTCGGGTAAGCGCTCTTCCACTTTTCGGGTCGGTACTATCCCGCGATGTGCAAACTCAGAATAGCCCGGGGACATTTAGCGGCAATATTCCCACTTGATCCAATCGGACTATCCGTGCAGAACGATTTATTTGTCGCCTTGCCAAGGACCACGAACCGCCTGCATCCCGGACCGCGTTGTCGTCGTTTGGATACCCAGAAGCCGCACGCTTGCACGTCGGCAAATTGAGTTCGCTTTCGGAATTCCCGACTGCCGCTTACGGCTGGATAAATAGGAGCCGCAAGCGCTCCGGGAAGTGCAACGATCAGGAGGAGAAAATGCGCGGCCTTGCCACAGCACAGATGCCGAGGAAACCCGCAACCAACATAGCCCAAATGCCGGGTTCAGGTATGGGACTATCGTCCAGGCGCATCCATTGTGCTTCCAGCCCATTGTTACCGGGCCGTGAGACATCTCTGGCTTTAGCCAGGGAACCGTTCTGCCTGGAAAGGGGGGCGTTCTCCAGCAAAGACAGCTTGTTGTCCTGCCGTGCGTCCGCGACGTCGCTTGGCGTGCGAACCTCCTGGCGGCTGCCGACACCGTCGAAAACAATCGGCACATTCTCCAGTTTGCGCACGCCTTCAATCTTGCGCGCTGCAGCGGGGCGATCCGGAGTACGCGAGCGTACGCTGGCGTCGCCCGGGACGGGCAAGGCAGCGCGAATGCTGCGACCGTAGGCATCGCAGACGCTGTCTTTTTTGGCAAAGTCGCTGCGGTGTGAGGCAAATGCCGCTGCCGGCCAGATCGATGCTGCGAT
>Ga0207708_10000198_pt1 | contig 47759 bp, 37 predicted proteins | sample KBSK5101metaG_FD_184340 | JGI IMG/M metagenome (GOLD analysis project Ga0207708, IMG submission 184340) | Corn, switchgrass and miscanthus rhizosphere microbial communities from Kellogg Biological Station, Michigan, USA - KBS K5-10-1 metaG... | ecosystem: Host-associated > Plants > Roots >... | reverse complement strand
CTGTTGCTCGGCGAGAGAGAGAAACCCCTTCTTGCGTCGGAGCTGCGCCAGCGACAGCTCCCGCGATTCGCCGGGCACCTTGAAGCGAAGATGGCGGTACAGGTCGATGGGTGGCAGCGCGCTCCCGCCCCGCACGGGCACTAGCCAGAAGTTGAATTCACCGAGAGCCCAGACCGGCGCCGCGCGGGCCATCGTGCGGAACACCGCGTCGATCGGCTTCAGCGTCGGATAGACCCAGGCCTCGTCGTAGTGACCGAACGAGATTTCTCCGGACATCAGCAAGACCCACGCATCGCGCGCGACGGGCTTGCCTGGAACCGGAGCGGCCGTTGCCATCTTCTGTCACGGACGCGGCGGCGGCCACCGGGTCGCGTCCGCCGCTAGGGCAGCAGCGATTCGCCCATCAGGAACTTGTCGACGCCGCGGGCGGCGGCGCGGCCTTCCTGGATCGCCCACACGATCAGCGACTGGCCGCGCGACATGTCGCCGGCGGCGAACACGCCCTTCACGCTGGTCGCCTTGTCGTCGTCGACCGCGACGTTGCCGCGCCCGTCGAGCGCGACGCCCAGATCCGCGAGCAGGCCGTCCTTCTCGGGACCGACGAAGCCCATCGCCAGCAGCGCCAGCTCCACAGGCCACACCTTCTCGCTGCCCGGCTTCTCCTTCATGGCGAAGCGGCCGTCGCCGTTCTTCACCCAATCCACTTCAATCGTGTGCAGCTCTTTCAGGTTGCCGCCCGCGTCGCCGACCAGCCGCTTGGTGACCGTGACGTAGCGGCGCGGGTCGCCGCCGTACAGCGCGGCGGCCTCCTCCTGGCCGTAGTCCAGCTTGTAGACGCGCGGCCACTGCGGCCACGGGTTGTCCGCGGCGCGCTCGTCGGGCGGGCGCGCCAGGATCTCGAACTGCACCAGGCTCTTGCAGCCGTGGCGGAGCGCCGTGCCGACGCAGTCGGTGCCGGTGTCGCCGCCGCCGATGACGATGACGTTCTTGCCCTTGGCGTCGATGAACTGCTTGTCCGCGAAGTTGCTGTCGAGCAGGCTCTTGCAGCTCTTGAGCAGGAACTCCATGGCGTAGTGAACGCCCGTGAGGTTCCGCCCCTCGACCTGCAGATCGCGCGCGGCCGTCGCGCCGCCGGCGAGGACGATCGCGTCGAACTCCGCCTGCAGCTTCGCCGTCGGGACGTTCTTGCCGATCCACGCGCCGGTGACGAAGTTGACGCCTTCCTGCGCCATCAGCTTCACGCGCCGGTCGACGACGTTCTTCTCCAGCTTCATGGGCGGGATGCCGTACATCAGCAGGCCGCCGATGCGATCGTCGCGCTCGAACACCGTGACGGTGTGGCCGGCGCGATTCAGCTGCTGCGCCGCCGCCAGGCCCGCCGGGCCCGAACCGACGATCGCGACCTTCTTGCCGGTGCGCTTCTCGGGCGGCTCGGCGACGACCCAGCCCTCGGCGAACCCCTTGTCGATGATCGCGTTCTCGATGCTCTTGATGGTGACCGCCGGCTCGCTGATGCCGAGCACGCACGATCCCTCGCACGGCGCCGGGCAGACGCGCCCGGTGAACTCGGGGAAGTTGTTGGTCTTGTGCAGGCGCGCCAGCGCCTCGCGCCACTGTCCGCGGTAGACGAGATCGTTCCACTCGGGGATCAGGTTGTTGATCGGACAGCCCGACGCGCCCCCCGCCATCAGCGTCCCCGTGTGGCAGAACGGAACGCCGCAGTCCATGCAGCGCGCGCCCTGCTCCTTCAGCGTCGTCTCGGGCAGGTGGTCGTGGAACTCGAGCCAGTCGCGCACGCGCGCCTTGGGATCGCGTCCCGGCGGCTCGTGCCGCTCGTACTCCATGAAGCCGGTCAGCTTGCCCATGCGCCCGGCCTCTTACTTTCCACCCAGGCGGGCGGCGTCCTTCGAGTTCTGCTCGAACGCGGCCATCTCGGCTTCCTCTTGCGACAACCCGGCCGCGCGCATCTTCGCCTGCGCGTCCAGCACGCGCCGGTAGTCGTTCGGCATCACGCGCACGAACGACGGCACCAGCTGGTTCCACGACGCCAGGATCTCCTGGGCGCGCTTCGACCCGGTCAGCTGCGCGTGCCGCGACACCAGGTCGTGCACCTGCTTGATCTCCGCCGCGTCCTCCAGCTTGCCGAGGCTGACCATCTCCTTGTTGCAGCGCCGCGCGAACGAGCGCGCCTCGTCGTCCAGCACGTAGGCGACGCCGCCCGACATGCCGGCGGCGAAGTTGCGCCCGGTCGGCCCGAGGATGACGACGCGGCCGCCGGTCATGTACTCGCAGCCGTGATCGCCCACGCCCTCGACGACGGCGCTGGCGCCGCTGTTGCGCACGCAGAAGCGCTCACCCGCGACGCCGCGCACGAAGGCCTCGCCGGAGGTCGCGCCGTACAGCGCCACGTTGCCGATGATGATGTTCTCCTCGGCGACGAACGTCGACGCTTGCGGCGGGAAGACGATCAGCTTGCCGCCCGACAGCCCCTTGCCGAGGTAGTCGTTCGCGTCACCCTCGAGGGTCAGCGTCATGCCGCGCGGCACGAACGCCCCGAAGCTCTGGCCCGCCGAGCCGGTGAAGTGCAGCTTGATGGTGTCGTCGTCCAGACCGGCGGGCCCGTACTTGCGGGTAACTTCGCTGCCCGTGATCGTTCCAACCACCCGGTTGACGTTGCGGATCGGAAACTTCGCGTCGACCTTCTCGCCGCGCTCGATGGCCGGCTTGCACGCCGGCAGGATCGCGGTCATGTCCAGCGAGTCTTCCAGGCCGTGGTCCTGCGCCTCGGTCTGGTAGCGGCCGACGTTCGGGCCGACGTCCGGCTGGTAGAGGATCTTCGAGAAGTCCAGCCCCTGCGCCTTGTAGTGATCGACGGCGGGCTTCATCTCGATCACTTCCGTGTGACCGATCATCTCGTTCACCGTGCGGAAGCCGAGCTGCGCCATCAGCTCGCGCACCTCCTGCGCGATGAAGCGCATGAAGTTGACGGCGTGGTCGGGCGAGCCCGTGAACTTCTTGCGCAGCTCCGGGTTCTGCGTGGCCACGCCGACCGGGCACGTGTTCAGGTGGCAGACGCGCATCATGATGCAGCCGACCGCCACCAGCGGCGCGGTCGAGAAGCCGTACTCCTCGGCGCCCAGCAGCGCCGCCACGACGACGTCGCGCCCGGTCTTCATCTGGCCGTCGGTCTCGACGACGATGCGGCTGCGCAGGTCGTTCAGCACCAGCACCTGGTGCGTCTCGGCCAGCCCCAGCTCCCAGGGGATGCCCGCGTGCTTGATGCTGGTGAGCGGCGACGCGCCCGTGCCGCCGTCGTGGCCGCTGATCAGGACCAGGTCTGCGTGCGCCTTGGCGACGCCCGCCGCGATCGTCCCCACGCCCACCTCGGCGACCAGCTTGACGCTGATGCGCGCGCGCGGGTTCGCGTTCTTGAGGTCGTGGATCAGCTGGGCCAGATCCTCGATCGAATAGATGTCGTGGTGCGGGGGCGGCGAGATCAGGCCCACGCCCGGCGTCGAGTAACGCACCTTCGCGATCCACGGGTAGACCTTCGACCCGGGAAGCTGGCCGCCTTCGCCCGGCTTCGCGCCCTGCGCCATCTTGATCTGGATCTCGTCGGCGTTGACCAGGTAGTGGCTGTTGACGCCGAAGCGGCCCGACGCGACCTGCTTGATCGCGCTGCGCCGCGAATCGCCGTTGGCGTCCGGCGTGAACCGGCGCGGATCCTCGCCGCCCTCGCCGGTGTTGCTCTTGCCGCCGATGCGGTTCATCGCGATCGCCAGCGTCTCGTGCGCCTCGGCGCTGATCGATCCGTACGACATCGCGCCGGTCTTGAAGCGCTTCAAGATCGCCTCGGCCGGCTCGACCTCGTCGATCGAGATCGGCGCGCGGTCCGACTTCAGCTCCATCAGGCCGCGCAGCGTGCACAGCGTCCTCGACTGATCGTCGATGAGGCGCGAGAACTCCTTGAACACCTTGTAGTCGCCGCTGCGGCAGGCCTGCTGCAGCTTGTGGATGCTCACCGGGTTGAACAGGTGGAACTCGCCGTTGCGGCGGTACTGGTACTGGCCGCCCGGGTCCAGGCTGTCCGACGGCAGCGGCCGGGTGGGGAACGCGCGCGCCTGGCGCTCCTGGATGTCGCGCGCGATCTCGTCGAGGCCGATGCCGCCGACGCGCGAGGCGGTCCAGGTGAAGTACTCGTCGATGAACCCCTGGTTGAGACCGATCGCCTCGAACACCTGGGCGCCGTGATAGCTCTGGATGGTCGAGATCCCCATCTTCGAGCAGACCTTGACGATCCCCTTGCCGATCGCCTTGACGTACTTCTGCTCGGCCTTTTCAGCGTCGCCCGGCAGCAGGCCCTGGGTAGCCATGTCCGCCAGCGTCTCGAACGCCAGGTACGGGTTCACGGCGCTCGCGCCGTAGCCGAGCAGCAGCGCGAAGTGGTGCACCTCGCGCGGCTCACCGCTCTCGACCACCAGGCCGACGCGCGTCCGCGTCCCCTCGCGCAGCAGGTGGTGCTGCACCGCCGCGATCGCCAGCAGCGCCGGGATGGGCGCCCGCTTCGCGTCGTGCCCGCGGTCGGACAGGATGATGATGTTGCAGCCGTCGGCGATCGCCTTGCTGGCCGCCGCGCGCAGCTCCTCGATGCCGGTCGCCAGCCCTTCGCCGCCTCCGGCGGCGTCGAACAGGGTCGGCAGCGTGATGCTCTTGAACCCGTGCGAGCCGTTGTGTCCGTTCAGGTTGCGGAGCTTCTCCAGATCCTCGTTGCGCAGCACCGGCGAGGGCAGGCTGATCTGGCGCGCCGACTGCGGCGTCGGTTCGAGCAGGTTCCCCTCGGGGCCGATCGACGTGTCGACCGCCATGATGATCTCTTCGCGGATCGCGTCGACGGGCGGGTTGGTCACCTGCGCGAACAGCTGCTTGAAGTAGTTGTAGAGAAGCTGCGGGCGGTCCGACAGCACGGCGAGCGGCGTGTCGGTCCCCATCGACCCGTTCGCCTCGACGCCGTCCGCGGCCATCGGCGCCATCAGCACCTTGAGGTCCTCGGTGGTGTAGCCGAACGTCTCCTGGCGGCGCAGCACGGTCTCGTGATCGGGCGGGATCACCGACGCCGGCTTGGGCAGCGCGCCGATGTCGACCATGTTCTCTTTCAGCCACTGCCCGTACGGCGCGGCCGCCGCCATCTCGCGCTTCAGCTCGTCGTCGCCGATGATCCGGCCTTGCGACGTGTCGACCAGGAACATCTTCCCGGGCTGCAGCCGACCCTTCTCGAGGACGCGTTCGGGCGGGATGTCGAGCACGCCGACCTCGGACGCCATCACGACCAGGCCGTCCTTGGTGACGTAGTAACGCGACGGGCGCAGGCCGTTGCGATCCAGCGTGGCACCGATGCGAATGCCGTCGGTGAACGCCACCGCCGCCGGGCCGTCCCACGGCTCCATCAGGCAGCCGTGGAACGCGTAGAAGTCCTTGCGCTCCTGCGGCATCGACTCGTGGTTCGACCACGGCTCCGGGATCATCATCATCATCGCGTGCGGCAGACTGCGGCCCGCGAGCATCAGCAGCTCGACGACGTTGTCGAACATCCCCGAGTCGCTGCCGTCGGTGTCGACGACCGGGATGCACTTCGCGAGATCGTCGCCGAACAGGCGCGACTTGAACATGCTCTCGCGCGCGTGCATCCAGTTCACGTTGCCGCGCAGCGTGTTGATCTCGCCGTTGTGCGCGATCAGGCGGTAGGGATGGGCGCGCGACCAGCTGGGGAACGTGTTGGTCGAGAAGCGCGAGTGCACCAGCGCCAGCGCCGATTCGACGCGGTCGTCGCGCAGATCGGGAAAGAACGCGGGCAGCTGGTCCGAGTTCAGCATCCCCTTGTAGACGATCGTCCGCGCCGACAGGCTGGGGATGTAGAAGCTGGCCTTCTCGGGCACCTCCAGCCGGCGCACCGCGTGGCGGGCGCGCCGCCGGATCACGTAGAGCTTGCGCTCGAACGCGTCGTCGTCGGTGATGCCTGCGCCACGCCCGACGAACAGCTGCTTGATGATCGGCTGCGACCTCTTGGCGGTCGGGCCGATCATGCTGTTGTCGGTCGGCACCTCGCGCCAGCCGAGAAACGTTTGCCCCTCGTCGCGAACGACCTTCTCGAACAGGTGCTCGCACGCGGCGCGGCTGCCCGGATCGTGAGGAAGGAAGACGACGCCGACGCCGTACTGACCGGCGGCGGGCAGCTGAATCCGGGCGGTGGCGCACGCGGCGGTCAGGAACTTGTGCGGCACCTGCATCAGGATGCCGGCGCCGTCGCCGGTGTTCTTCTCGCACCCGCAGGCGCCGCGGTGTTGAAGGTTGAGCAGGACCTCGAGCGCGTTCTTGACGATGCTCGATGACTTGCGGCCCTTCAGATCGACCACGAAGCCGACGCCGCAGGCGTCGTGCTCGTGACGTGGGTCATAAAGGCCTTGAGCGGGGGGAGCTTCGAATTTCATTGGGTAAGACTTCCGAAATCCAGCCAAAACGGCTCACTGTAGCATGGTGTAGGTGTAGGCATACGCTACCGGTTTGGCGCCTCGGATGTAAAGCCCCTCGATGGGGATTCCCAACGGCGGCTCCGGTGGCTTCGGGCTTGCTTTCCGCGGCCGCCGGGATAGCGCTCGACCTTTGATTACGAATCGAGGGTCCGGCGGACGGTGTCGCGGATGACCGCGTAGTCGTTGGGCAGCAGCACCGGGTGGTTGGCGTACTTCGGGCTCGGGACGTCGGGCAGCTCGCCGTCGTGGTAGCGCACCTTGAAGTCGGTGAACTTCAGACCGTTGGCGGTGCTGACGACGACGACGCGGTCGGTGGCGGCGATCTCGCCGCGCGCCACCAGCTTCTCGAGCGCCGCCAGGGCGACGCCGGTGTGCGGGCAGTTGAACAGGCCGGTGCGATCGGCCGCCGCGGCCGCGTCAGCCAGCTCGGCTTCCGTCGCGTGCTCGACGACGCCGCCGAACTTCTGCAGCGTTCGGATCGCCTTCTTCACGCTGACGGGGTTGCCGATCTGGATCGCCGACGCCAGCGTCGGCTTCGCGGTCAGCGGTTCGAAGGTGTCCCACCCGCCCTTGTACGCGCGATAGAGCGGGTTCGCGGCCGCCGCCTGGGCGACGCAGATGCGCGGCAGCTTCTGGATCAGCCCCAGCTCCTGCATCATCAGGAAGCCGGCGCCCAGCGCGCTGACGTTGCCGAGGTTGCCGCCCGGGATCACCACCCAGTCGGGCACGCCCCAGTCGAACTGCTGGACCATCTCGATCGAGACGGTCTTCTGCCCCTCGACGCGCAGGCTGTTCATGCTGTTGGCGAGGTAGACGCCCTCCTCCTCCGCCAGCCGCTTGACGATCTCCATACAGGCGTCGAAGTCGCCGTCGACGGCCAGCACCACCGCGCCGTTGGCGAGCGGCTGCACCAGCTGCGCGGTCGAGATCTTCCCGCGCGGCAGGATCACCATCGCGCGCACGCCGGCGGCGGCGGCGTAGGCGGCCAGCGCGGCCGAGGTGTCACCGGTCGACGCGCAGGCCACGGCACGGATTGGCTTGCCGTCGGCGATCATCTGCTTGACCGTCGACACCAGCACGGTCATCCCCAGGTCCTTGAACGAACCCGTGTGCGAGACCCCGCACTGCTTCACCCACAGCTCGGGAAGCCCGATGCTCTTGCCGTAGCGCTCCGCCCACAGGAGGTTCGTCCCCCCCTCCATCATCGACACGACGTTCTCGTCGGCGATGTGGGGCTGGACCCACTCCTTCTTGCCCCACACCCCCGACCCATAGGGCCAGGTCGTGCGCTGGTAACGTTCGTCGAACAGCTTGATCCAGGAGGCCGCGCTGCGGGTCTTGAGCGCCTCGATGTCGTGCACCACCTCGAGCAGGTCCCCGCACTTCGGGCACTTGTAGATGACCTCGTCGAGGGGGTGGTCACCGGCACAGCCGGAGATGCAGCGGAATACGGACCGGGACATGGACTGAAACTACCTCATACGATATCTCTTTGCCCGACGCATGGCCGCCAAGAAGACAGTCGTCGAGGTGCACAAGTTCGGGGGGGCCTCCGTCGCCGACGGGGCCGCCTACCGGCATGCGGTCGGCATCGTCAAGGGACACCCCGGCGCGCCGGTCGTGGTGGTGTCGGCGCCGGGCGGGATCACCGACGCGCTCCTCGGCCTGGCGACGCGCGCGGTGGCGGGCGAGAGGGGCCCGAAGATCGACCGCGACGTCGCGGATCTGCGCGCGCGCTACCAGACGATCGCCAAGGCCGCGATGGGCGGTAAGAGCGGCGCCGGGGCGGGCGTCGCCGCCGAGATCGACCGTTCGATCGACGAGCTGGCCGCGCTGCTCTCCAGCCTGGCGGCGCTGAAGGAGCTGACGCCGCGCACGCGCGACTTCGTGGTCAGCCGGGGCGAGCGCCTGTCGGCGCAGATCTTCGCCGGCGCGATGAGCGCGAGCGGAACGCCGGCCGTCTACGTCGACGCGACGGAGATCGTGTTCACCGACGGGCCGTTCGGCGGCGCGTCGCCCAACTTGCCGCTGACGGACCTGGCGGCGCGCAAGAAGCTGCAGCCGCTGATCGCGGCGGGCAAGATCCCGGTGGTCCCCGGATTCATCGGCAGCGCCCGCATCGAGGACGAGAGCGGCTCCGCGACCGAAGAGCGGGCCGTCGCCACCCTGGGCCGCGGTGGATCGGACCTGACCGCGACGCTGCTGGGCCGCGCGCTGGGCGCGCAGTCCGTGTCACTGTGGAAGGACGTCCCCGGCCTCCTCACCGCGGATCCGCGCGTCGTACCCGACGCGCGCGTCATCCCGCAGCTGCACCTGCGCGAGGCCGCCGAGCTCGCCTACTACGGCGCCAAGGTGCTGCACCCGCGCGCGCTGATTCCCGTCGCGGGCCGGCAGGTCCCGGTGTTCGTGCGGCCGTTCGCGGAACCGGACGCGCCCGGCACCGAGATCTCGGCCCGCCGCACGCTGGACAAGTATCCGGTCAAGGCGCTGTCGGCCGCGGGCGGACAGGCGCTGATCACCGTCGGCGGCAACGGCATGCTCGGCGTTCCCGGGATCGCGGCGCGCACGTTCGAGGCGCTGCACCGTGAAGGGATCAGCGTCTCGCTGATCTCGCAGTCGTCGTCCGAGCAGTCGATCTGCTTCTCGGTGCCCAGCAACGCGGGCAAGCGGGCCCGCACGCGCCTGCTGGAAGAATTTCACGACGAGATCGGGCGCAAGGACATCGACGGCATCGAGGTGGAGGACGGCCTGGCCACCATCGCGGTGGTGGGGCTGGGAATGGCCGGCCATCGCGGCATCGCCGCGCGCGTGTTCGCCGCGCTGGCGGAGGCGGGCATCAACATCGTCGCCATCGCGCAGGGATCGTCCGAGCTGAACATCTCGTTCGTGGTCGGCGCCAAGGAAGCGCCGGCGGCGCAGCGCGCGGTCCACGCGGCGTTCCAGCTGGCCAAGATCGGCGGCGGCTCCGCGACGCGCGCGGCCCACCGCGACGTGGTGCTGCTCGGCTTCGGGCAGATCGGGCGCGCGCTGGCCGGCATCATGGCCAAAGGAATGAAGAGCCGCCTGAACAACAAGGCGAACGGCGCCAGCAAGCTGCGCCTGACGGCCGCCATCGACACCAGCGGCTTCGTGTTCGAGCCCGGCGGCCTGACAGCGCGCGCGGTGGGCGAGCTGTCCGACAGCAAGCAGGCGGGCAAGAGCCTGGCAGACACGCGCGGCGGGCGGCGCGCCAAGCCGGCTGACGCGCTGGCGGTGCTGAGCCAGCACGCGCTCGCGAACCCCATCCTGGTCGACCTCACGGCCGACGACACGACGCCGCTGGTGCTCAAGGCCGTCGACGCCGGGATGGACGTGGTGCTGGCGAACAAGCGCCCGCTCGCCGGGCCGCGGCGGCAAAGCAGCGAGCTGTGGGAGAAGGTCGCGGCCGCGAACCAGCGCATGCTGACCGAGGCCACCGTCGGCGCCGGCCTGCCGATCTTCGACACCTATCGCAAGCTGGTCGAATCGGGTGATCGCGTGCTGAAGATCGAAGGCTGCCTGTCGGGCACGCTGGGGTTCGTGCTGACGGAGGTCGAGCGCGGCAAGTCGTTCTCGCAGGCGCTGCGACGCGCGATGGAGCTGGGCTACACCGAGCCCGACCCGCGCGACGATCTATCGGGCGCGGACGTGGGCCGCAAGGCTCTGATCCTGGGGCGTCTGCTCGGCTTCGCCGGCGAGCCCGACGACGTCGGCGTCGAGTCGCTGGTGCCGCAGCCGCTGCGCGCGACCGCGCGCGACGTGTTCGTCGCGCGCCTCGCCGACATGGACGCGGACTGGGCCAAACGCGCCGCCGCCGCCAAGGCCAAGGGCGCGACGCTGCGCTACGTGGCGTCGGTCAGCAAGGACAAGATCGCCGTCGGCCTGCAGACCGTCGGCCGCCAGAGCCCCTTCTTTGGCCTGAAGGGCACCGACAACCAGGTCGCCTTCACGACCGTCCGCTACCGCAAGAACCCGCTGGTCATCACGGGCCCCGGCGCCGGCCCCGCCGTGACCGCCGCGGGCGTCCTGAACGACCTGCTGCGTCTCACGTAATCGACCGCCGCGCGATCTGCTCTGCGCCTCGCCCCGCGAAGCGGGGAGAGGCCGACGAGCCGAAGGCTCGGCGGGTGAGGGGTCGCGGCGTCGCGACCATCACGCGAACTCCGAATGAACGCGGGCCCCTCACCCTTACCCTCTCCCCCGCTTCGCGGGGCGAGGGCAATCGGTTGCACTGATCCCAGCGCCAACAATTTCGGCGAGGACATAAAAAAAACGCCTGCGCGACGCGAGGTCACGCAGGCGTTCAACGGGTGTTTCGTAAGGCTTGACGGCCTAGAAGTACGCGAGCGCCGCGAGCGTGCCCGTCAGCTGGTTCTTCTTCGTGCCGCCGGCGAACAGCATCGCATCGCCGCTGTTGAAGTCGAAGCGGAACTCGGGGCGCAGCTCGAAGTTTTTGCCGAACGTGATACCGAGCATGCCCGTGCCTTCGTAGTACATCGTGTTCACGCCGCCGAGGTCGGTGTGGTAATCCACCGCCTCGAACCGGCCGGCGAGCGCCAGCATGTCGCTGATCGCGAAGCGCAGCATGCCCGCGCCGCCGATCAGATAGTCGGCCGCGATGTTCGCCGGCGCCTTGATGTAGTCGACGTTGAAGTTGATGCCCAGCTTGTCGCTGAGGGTCAGGGCCAGGACGGCGTCGATGAGGACGCGCAGATCGCCGCTCGTCTCGCCGGCCGCCTGTGGACCTTCCTTGCCGATGTATGTGGTGGCGACGATGGTCGCCATCTTGTTCGGCGTGATGGACGCCGACGCGCCGAACGTCTTCCACGCGTTGACGTCGGGATCGTCGTTCCAGCCGTTCACGACGCTGGCCTGCAAGGTCAGCATGTCGTTGACCTTGATGTTGGCGCGCGCGCCGGTGTGCAGCAGCGGGATCGAGTTGAACAGCAGCGAACGTGAGTAGAGCCAGTTCTTGTTCGCCGGAATGACCTCGGCGCCGGCCGTCGTGTAGAACTTGCCGAAGTCGAGGGTGACCATCGGCGCGACGGCGACGCTACCGTACGCCTGCAGCAGCACGAAGCTGGGCGGCGTGGTGGTGTTCATCCCCGGCGGCGTGACCGGCGGGTTGGACGCGGCGGCATTGATGATGGTGCCGGTGGCGCCGTAACCGAAGTCGAGCTGGAAGGTCACGGGATCCATCGCGGCGTTCAGCGACAGAGCGGCGAGGCTCATCGTCGCGCTGTTGCTGTTGGTGTCGAACGCCCGAGCCGCCGGAGGCGTGAGGGTGTCGGCCGTTACCCCGGCGACGTCCTGGCGGATGAAGTTGAACATGTAGTACGCATCAACGAGTCCGCCCCACGTGAACTTCGGGCCAGCGGCGGGGGCCGCGGGAGCCATCGGCGCAGCGACGGCGACGGGGGGAGGCGGCGGTGGAACGGCCTCGGGCGGCGGAGCAACGACCGCGGGCGGCGGCGGCGGTGGCGCAGCCTCGGGTGGCGGCGCGGGCGGCGGCGTCTGCGCAAAAGCGCGCAGTGGCGTGACGACAGCAATCGCGAGGATGCATGCACGAAGTCGCATCAGGGTACCCCCTCAGTTGTTTTTCGGTTCTTGCCCTACTTGTTCTTGTTACTTCGGGGGGACCGTATCCGCGTCACGCTCGTGCTGCAAGATCCTTGTTACAAGCCGGGGTGAGATTTAGCCCGCGCGAAACGGTTCGGAAATGCGGCGGAAACCTCGCGGAGAAAGAAATTCCACAAAGATTGTGAAATGAATTCAAGCGCGAAGGCGGCGTCCGCGCGGATCGAGACCGGCCATCATCCGCAGCAGCGACTCGGGATCCGCCTCGGCGCGCGCGAGCTCGCCGACCATTCGACCGTCGCGCAGGACGAGGATGCGCGACGACAGCGCCACCAGCTCCGGCAGCTCGCTCGATATCAAGAGTATTCCCGTTCCCTCTGACGCCAGCCGCCCGATCAGCGCGTGGATTTCCGCCTTGGCGCCGACGTCGACGCCGCGGGTGGGCTCGTCGAGGATAAGCACGCGACAGCGCGCTGCCAGCCACTTCGCCAGCACCAGCTTCTGCTGGTTGCCGCCCGACAGACCCGCGGTCATCGCGTTCAGGTCCGGCGGCCGCACGCGCAAGCGGGCGAACGCGTCGGCGGCCAGCGCACGCTCGGCGCCGCCGCGCAGCCAGCCCGCGAGCGCGAGCGATCGCAGCGTCGGCAGCGTGACGTTCTCAAGCCCGCGCAGGCTGAGCACCAGGCCGTGGCGCTTGCGATCCTCGGGGACGAAGCCGACGCCGGCGCGCATCGCCTCGGCGGGCGAGCGCAGGCCCAGCGGGATGCCCGCGACCTCGACGCGCCCGCTCGCCTCGTGGTCCAGACCGAAGATCGCGTGCGCGATGTCGGTGCGCCCGGCGCCGACCAGGCCGGCGATGCCCACCACCTCGCCCGCGTGCACCGAGAACCCGATGTTCTCGAACTTGCGTGGGCTGGACAGCTCGGCGACGCGCAGCACCTCGCCGCCGCTGCCCGTCGCCGTCGTCTCGACGGGCAGGTACTCCTCCAGCCGCCGTCCGATCATCAGCTGCACCAGCGTCGCCTCGTCGATCGATTCGATCGATCGGGTGGCGACGTGGCGGCCGTCGCGCAGCACCGTGATGGTGTCGCACAGGCGGAAGATCTCCTGCATCCGGTGCGACACGAACACGCACGTCACGCCGCGCGCCTTCAGCCGATCGAGCAGCGTGTAGAAGCGTTCGGTCTCGTGCTGCGACAGGCTGCTGGTCGGTTCGTCGAAGATGATCACGCGCGCGCCGCCGCCCACCGCGGACGCGATCTGCACCATCTGCTGTTCGGCGACGGTCAGCTCGCCGACCAGGCGGCGAACATCGATGGGGGCGTCGATCGCGCCCATCATCGCGGCGGCGCGCTTCTCCATCTCGGCGCGCGACACGAACAGGCCGCGCACGGGCAGGTCGCCGAGGCAGAGATTCTCGGCCACCGACAGGTTCTCGCAGAACGCCAGCTCCTGGTGCACCATGCCGATACCCGCCGCCAGCGCGTCGCGCGGATCCTCGAAGTGAATGACGCGGCCGCCGACGGCGATCTCGCCCCCGTCCGGCTGCTCGATCCCGGCCAGCAGCTTGGCCAGCGTGCTCTTGCCCGCGCCGTTCTCGCCGCACAGCGCGTGGCACGATCCGCGGCGCACGTCGAAGCTGACGTCCTCCAGGGCGCGCGCCCCGGGGAATCGTTTGCTGACGTGGCGAAAGCTGACGACGGCCTCGGCCTCGTCCAGCACTCCCGAGCGAAGCGAGGGTGTGTGCTGTCCGTCCACGTGTTTATTTGAGCTTGAGGTATTCCTCGGGAACGTCGGCGAAGCCCCACTGCCGGAGCTGGCGCGACCAGGTCCCGAGCGACTCGCTGGTGACCCGCACCGGATCCATCGACACGATCTCGGGAACGTCCTTCTTGTAGAAGATCTTGTCGATGATCTTGGTGACGCCGACGTTGCCCCACAGATACGACGACTGGGCGAGCAGCACGGGCGCCAATCCCTTCTCCACGTACGGCAGCTCGGTCGGCAGCGCGTCCACGGCCACCAGCTTTACCTTCTTGGGATCCAGATCGGTGAGCAGCGTCTTCGTGAACAGCGCCCAGCCGCCCACCATCGCCCAGCCCTTGATGTCGGGGTAGGCGTTGTTGACGCGAATGACCTCGGCGGCGGCGTCCTGCGGCGTCTCCGCGTGATAGAAGGTCCCGATGATCTGGATGCCGTGGTGCTTGGCGGCTTCCGCCTTCACGCCCTCGACGCGCCGCCGGAGGTTGGGCGCGTTCTGATTGCCGGCGAGGATCGCCACGCGTCCCTTGCCGCCCAGCAGCTTGGCGAGTTCCTCCATCACGTCCTCGCCCAGCTGGCGATCGTCGACGCCGTAGTACGAGAAGCGCTTCGATTGGGCCGCGTCGCTGTCGAACGTCATCACGGGAACGCCGCGCGCGACGGCGTCGTTGATCGCGCCCGTCACCTTGCCCGCGTCCGAGCACGAGATCAGGATGGCGTTCGCCCCTTCGTTCACGGCCTGGGCGACGCGCTGGGCCTGGATCTGGCCGTCCTCCTGGGGCGGCGTCAGCCACATGATCTCGATCGGGACGCCGGTCCGCCCGGACAGGTCCTTGGCCGCCGTCTCGGCGCCACGGCGCGCCGACAGGAAGACGGGGTTGGTGGAGCTCTTCGCGATCATCGCGATGCGGATCGGCTTCGCGCCGGCGAGGGGCGCGGGGGCGCCGCCCTCACCGGTCGCGGTGGGCGCCGACGACGGTTTGGGACAGCCCGCGGCGGCCGCCACGGCCGCCAGCAAGAACGCCAACGAAACCCCGCGCAAACTTCGGTGCAAACTTCGGCGCAAACTTGGGCGAACGATCCCTGCGGTCACGACGACTCCTCCCCCTGTGCCAGGCGGCGCGCCGCGAAGCGGGCGCTTGCCTGATCGAGCACCACCGCGATCACGATGGCACAGCCGATGATGATCCACTCGTAGTTCTGATCGAGGTGCAGCGTCCGGATCGATTGTCGGATGAGGACAATGAGCACCGCTCCCAGCATCGCGTTGATCGCGCTCCCTCGACCGCCGCTCAAACGAGCGCCACCCACCACCGCAGAGGCGATCACGTATAACTCATATCCCGTCGCGTCTCCACAAGAGACCGAGCCGTAGAAGCCCGATCCGAGGAACGCCGCCAGCCCGGCGGTCAGCCCGGCCAGCACGTAGACGCCGATCTGGATGCGCCCGAGGCGCAGGCCCGAAAAGCGGCTCGCCTCGGCGTTGCCGCCCAGCGCGAAGACGTGCCGCCCCATCACCGTCTTCTGCAGGTACACAGCGCCCAGTACGCTCACGACCAGCATCCACAGCATCGGCACCGGGTACAGCGCCGCGCCCAGGCCCAGCGGCGACTTGGCGAAGCGGGTCAACGACTCCGGCAGCGAGATGCTCTCGGCCTTGCTCGCGACGAACGCGATGCCGCGCAGGATCCACATCGTGCCCAGCGTGATGATGAACGGGTGGACGCGCAGCCCCACCACCATCACGCCGTTGAGCGCGCCCGCCGCCACCCCGACCGCGACGCAGACGACAAGCGCCAGCACCACCGCGCCGGCGCCGCCGCCCGGGGCAGCCACACGCAGCGTGAGGCCCATCGCGACGCCGGCGAGGGCGTAGACCGCCCCCACCGACAGGTCGATGCCCCCCGAGATGATGACGATGGTCGCGCCCACCGCCATGATCGCGACGAAGCTGGCGTCGGTCGCGGTCTGGATCAGCGTGTGCGAGTTCAGGAAGTTGTTGACCGTCGCTCCGGTCGCCTGGTCGATGTGCGAGCCCGCCAGAACGGACAGCGCGATCAGGAGGACGGTGATGACGCCGACCAGCCCGAACTGCTGCGACCGCAGCAGGTTCCGCACGACCGGCGAGAGGCGGCGTGCGCGCGGTGCCTCGGCCGGGGTCATGCGTGAGTCGGTGACCGTCATTCGGGCGCGACGATCTTCTGCCGCGCCTGGCCGAGGCCGTCGATTCCGTATTCGACGACGTCGCCCGCTCGCAGGTACAGCGGTGGTTTGTGGCCCAACCCCACCCCCGCGGGCGTACCCGTGCTGATCACGTCGCCCGGCAGCAGCGTCATGAACTGCGACACGTAGCTGACCAGCGTCGGTACGTCGAAGATCATGTCTGCGGTCGTGCTGTCCTGCTTGGTCTCGCCATTGACCTTCAGCCACAGGCGGACCGCCGCGAACCCGGGCAGCTCCTCGGGGGTGGCCAGGAACGGCCCCAGCGGCGCGAAGCCGTCGGCGCTCTTCCCCTTCGTCCACTGCCCGTGGCGTTCCAGCTGGAAGCCGCGCTCCGAGTAATCGTTGTGCAGGACGAAGCCGGCGACGTGCTTCATCGCGTCCTCGACGGCGACGTACTTCGCGCGCGCGCCGATCACCAGCGCCAGCTCGACCTCCCAGTCGGTCTTGTCGCCGCCGATCGGCAGGCGCAGGTCGTCCTCCGGCCCGGCCAGCGCGCTGGTCGCCTTCAGGAAGACGATCGGCTCGCCGGGCAGCGCGGCGCCGCTCTCGCGGGCGTGGTCGCGGTAGTTGAGGCCGATGCACACCAGCTTGGACGGGCGCGCGACGGCGGACGCCAGGCGGGTCCCGGCGGGGACGCGCGGCGCCCTGGCGGCGTCGCTCGCGACCCACTTCGCCAGCCGCGCCAGCCCGGCGTCCCCCTGCCCGAAGAACGCTTCATTCCAGTCCGCGCCAAACCCCGAGGCGTCCACGCGCGCGCCGTCGGGCAGCAGCACGCCGGGCCGCTCCTCGCCGGGCGCGCCGAACCGGAACAGCTTCACGTCGCGGCTCCCTCGTCGATCACCACCAGCAGATCGCCCGCCTCCACGCTCTCGCCCGCGCCGGCGACGATCTCGCGCACGTGGCCGTCGATGGGCGCCTTGATGACGGTCTCCAGCTTCATCGCTTCGGTCACCAGCAACTTCTGGCCCGCCTTGACGTGCTCGCCGACCTTGGTGACCAGGTCGATGACCCGGCCGGGCATCGGCGCGCCGATCTCGCCCGCCTTGTCGGAGGCGCGGCGCCGCTTCGGTCCCGTCACCTTGGCGGCGTCGTCGGCGACGCGCATCTGGCGCGACTGGCCGTTGATCTCGAACGTCAGCACGCGCGCGCCGTCCGGCTCGATGTCACCGATCGACAGCAGCTTCACGATCAGCGTCTTGCCCGGTTCGATGTCGATCCACGCTTCCTCGCCGACGCGCAGGCCGTAGAAGAAGGTCGGCGTGGGCAGCACCGACGTATCGCCGTGCAGCGCGCGGTGCTCCATGTACTCGCGCATCACCTTCGGATAAAGCGCGTAGGAGATGACGTCGCGGCGCGCGACCTCGACGCCCGCGAGCTGCTCCATCTCGCGCTTCGCGCCCGTCCAGTCGTAGGGCGGCATGCTGGCGCCCGGGCGGCCCTCGATGATGCTGGCGCCCTTGAGGATCTTGCCGCGCAACGGTTCCGGAAAGCCGCCCGGCGGCTGGCCCAGCGATCCGCGCATGTAGTCGATCACCGACTCGGGGAAGGTCAGCTCGTGCGCGCGCTCGGTCACCGCCCGCGCGTCCAGCCCCTGCTTGACCATCCAGATCGCCATGTCGCCGACGACCTTCGACGACGGCGTCACCTTGGGGATGTCGCCGAACAGCCGGTTGACGTCCGCGTAGGCGCGCTTCACCGCGTCCCACCCGCCTGATCCACTTTGAACGCCCAGCGCCTCGGCCTGCGCGCGCAGGTTCGAGTACTGGCCGCCCGGGATCTCGTGCTCGTAGACGTCGGCCGCGGGCGCCGCCAGCCCCGACTCGAACGGCGCGTAGAAGGAGCGCACCGGCTCCCAGTAGTTCGAGAGCTGCTCGAAGTTGCCGGCGTCGATGCCGGGATCGCGCGGCGATCCCGCCAGCGCAAACGCCAGCGACGACAGCGACGGCTGTGACGTCATGCCCGCCATGCTGCTGACGGCGCCGTCGATCACGTCGACGCCCGCCTCCACCGCGGCCATGTACGCGGCGATGCTGTTGCCGGCGGTGTCGTGCATGTGCAGGTGCAGCGGCACGTCGACCGCGTCCTTCAGCGCCTTCACCAGCATCGTCGCGGCGCGCGGCTTCAGCAGGCCCGCCATGTCCTTGATCGCCAGCAGGTGCGTGCCGCGGCTGACGATGTCCTTGGCCAGGTTCACGTAGTACTTGAGGTCGTACTTCTTGCGCCGGGGATCCGAGACGTCGCCCGTGTAGCAGATGGACGTCTCGACGATGCGCCCGGTCTTCTGGGCCGCCTCGATCGCGACCTGCATGTTGTCGACGTCGTTCAGCGCGTCGAAGATCCGGAACACGTCCATGCCCGCCGCGGCGGCCTCCTCGATGAAGCCGCTGACGACGTCGTCGGGGTAGTTGGTGTAGCCGACGGCGTTGGCGCCGCGCACCAGCATCTGGAACATCACGTTGGGGACCTGCCGGCGCAGCTCCTCCAGCCGGATCCACGGATCCTCCGAGAGGAAGCGGTAGGCGACGTCGAAGGTGGCGCCGCCCCACATCTCGAGCGAGAACAGGCCGGCGCACAGGTGCGCGGTGGCGGGTGCGACGCGCGCGATGTCGTAGGTGCGAAGCCGCGTCGCCAGCAGCGACTGGTGCGCGTCCCGCCAGGTCGTGTCGGTGTAGCGCACGCGCGGATCCTTGCGCAGCATCTTGACGATGCCGGCCGGCCCCTCCTTCTCCAGCACCTGCTTGGTGCCGGGCGGCGGCGCCTGGCGCGGCACGGGCGGCGGCGCGGACTCGTGCGACAGCACGGACATCGGCGGCTTGGGCTTGCCGCGCACGGTCGGGTGGCCGTTGACGATCGTCGACCCGACGTAGCGCAGGATGCGCGTCGCGCGATCGCGGCGCGCCGCGGTCTGCATCAGCTCCGGCGTCTCGTCGATGAACGTCGTGTGCGCCTTGCCCGCCGCGAACGTCGGGTGCGAGAGGACGTTCTCGAGGAAGGCGAGGTTGGTCTTCACGCCGCGGATGCGGAACTCGCGCAGCGCGCGCGCGGCCTTGCGCCGCACGTAGTTCCACTCGAGGCCGCTGGCCGTGATCTTCACCAGCAGCGAGTCGTAGAACTGCGACACGCGCGCGCCCACGTAGCCGGACCCGTCGTCCAGCCGGATGCCGTTGCCGACCGCCGGACGGTAGACGGTGATCTTGCCCGTGTCGGGCATGAAGTCGTTGCGCGGGTCCTCGGCCGTCACGCGCACCTGGATCGCGACGCCGCGCTGCTGGATCTCCTCCTGGCTGCCGATGCCGATCTCGGGATCGGTCAGCTTGTACCCCTGCGCGATCCACATCTGCGACTGGACCAGATCCCGGCCGGTGATCGCCTCGGTGACCGTGTGCTCGACCTGGATGCGCGGGTTGACCTCGATGAAGTAGTGGGCGCCGTCCTCGCCGACCAGGAACTCGACGGTGCCGGCGTTGCTGTACTTCACGTGGCGGGCGATCTTCAGCGCGTCCGCGGCGATGCGGGCGCGCAGCGCCGGCGGCAGCGACCAGGCGGGCGCGTACTCGATCACCTTCTGGTGGCGCCGCTGCACGGAGCAGTCGCGCTCGAACAGGTGAACGATGTTGCCGTGGTTGTCGCCCAGGATCTGCACCTCGATGTGCTTGGGCCGCACCACCAGCTTCTCGAGGAACACCGTCTCGTCGCCGAACGCCTTCTTCGCCTCGGAACGGGCGCGCGTCAGCAGCTCTTCCATCTCGCCGGCGGCGCGCACCACGCGCATGCCGCGCCCGCCGCCGCCGCCCGACGCCTTGATGATTACCGGGTAGCCGACGCGGTCGGCGAACTGGCGCGCCTCGGCGACCGTCTTCACGCCGCCCGGCGTGCCGGGGACGATCGGCACGCCCGCGGCCTCGGCGATCTTGCGCGCGGCGACCTTGTCGCCCAGCGCCTCGATCACCTCGGGCGTCGGCCCGACGAAGGTGATGCCGGCGTCGCGGCACTTGCGCGCGAACGACGCCCGCTCGGACAGCAGGCCGTAGCCGGGGTGGATGGCGTCGACCTCGTGCCGCTTCGCCAGCTCGACGATCTCGTCCTCGGCCAGGTACGCGGCCACCGGCTCCAGGCCCTTGCCCACCAGGTAGGCCTCGTCCGCCTTGTAGCGGTGCAGGTGGACGCGGTCCTCCTCCGAGAAGATCGCGACCGTGCGAAAGCCCAGCTCGGTGCTGGCGCGGAAGATGCGCACGGCGATCTCGCCGCGGTTCGCAGCAAGCACACGGCGGAAGGGTTTGATTGCCATTGGGGTTTCGAGCCGGCTAACCCGCGAGACTTACCACTTCGGCCCGCGGCGTGGGAAGGCGGAACGGTCCGATACGACTGGAGTTAGTTGGCCTTACTGACTATCAACGCGATGATGATGATGGCGAGGATGCCCATGCCGATCCAGCCGAGCACGATCCCCCAGATGGCGAAGGCCCGCCCCTTTTGCTCGCCGTTCGACGCGTCGATCTGATTCTTGGCGATGTATCCGAAGATCAGCGCGATGAGCGAACCGATCCAGAAGTACCAGATGCAGCCGAACACCAGCGCCACGACGGCGTTGCCGTTGTTCCTCGGCGGCGTGGCCGGCAGGATCGGCAGGGGCGCGTCGGGCGCGTTGAGCTGGCTGCTGGGCGGCTCATAGCCGGGCATCGCGCCGCCCGTCCACGAGGCGGGCGCGACCGCGACCGCCGCCACCGGCGCGAACGGCTCCGGCGGCACAGCCCGCCCGCAGGCGGGGCAGAACTTCGAGCCCGGAGTGATGGCAGCGCCGCAGCGTAGACAGGACATCGACCGGACCCGGGAGCGTATCAGAGACCCGCGGCGCGCTGGATGCGATTCATCTAGCGGGCCGCCCGGACCGCCTTGGCGTCCAGGGCGTTGCCTTCACGGTAGAGCAGCAAGGCCCGCTCCAGCACGGTCTCCAGCTCCCGCAGGTTCCCCTGCCATTCCTGCTCTTCCAGGGCCGCGATCGCGTCACGCTTGAGCTCGATCGCGTTGGCCCGCTCGGCGGCCGGCAGCCGATCGAGGTCCTCGGTCGTCACCAGATCGTGCGACATCCCGGCGTCGCGCAGGATCCGGTTGCCCATCCAGATCGCCGCCGGCGCGATGTCCTGCTTGCGTTCGCGCAGCGGCGGCAGCTTCAGCACGATGCGCGCCAGCCGCCAGTAGAGGTCGTGACGGAAACGCCCGGCGCGCACCTCGCCCCAGAGATCGTGATCGGACATCGCGATCGCGCACACGCGGCGGCCCTTTCGGGGCGATTCGTCCCCTTCCAGATCGGCTCGCCCGGTCTTGAGCACGCGGATCAGCGCGGCCTGCGTCCGCGGTCCCAGCCCGGCGGTCTCGCCGATCAGCAGGGTGCCGCCGGCGGCCGCGGCGGCCGCGCCACCACGCTTGCCGTCGCCGGCCAGCACCGCGAGCGCGTCGTCGTCCGAGAACCCGGCCACGTTGAACCGCACCAGCGGCCCCTCGGGACAGACCAGCTGGTGCAATGCACGCGCGAGCCCGGCCTTGCCGGTCCCAGGCTCGCCCAGCAGGACGAAGTTCGTCCGGAACGGCCGCTCCTGCAGGCGCGCCACCACGTCCAGCGCGGCGGTCATCGCCGGATGCGGCGACTGCATGCGGATGAGCGCACCTATCCAGCGGGCGGCGGCCTGGTGCAACGACCGCAGCGCCAGCCCACCGGCGTCGTCGGACGCGGGGGCGCGCTTCGGTACGCGCAGGGGCAGCGGTTCGGAGACCTTCCTATTCCGGCGCCGGGCGCTCACCCGCGTTTTATGCCGAGCAGCAGGTCCATGGTCGCCTGGTCCGCGGCGGGAAACCGGTACTTCTCGAACTCGCCCGAGGTCACCCAGCGGCAGTCAGCGACGCGCACGGCCTTGGGCTCGACCGCGCCGACGATCGTCGCCTGGTACAGCGCCAGGTCGACCGAATAGCCGTCGTAGTCGTGCGTGCGGCGGCCGATGCAGGCCGCGACCTCGACCTCGACGCCGACGCGCTCGCTCACCTCGCGCTTGAGCGCCTGGGCATCGGTCTCGCCTTCCTCGACCCTGCCCCCGGGAAACTCCCACAACCCGGCCAGCACGGCCTGCGGGCGGCGCTGCGTGATGAGGTAACGTTCGCCGCGCGCGATCACGGCCGCGACAACGCGCAGGTGGGGGGCCTTGGCCATGGCGGACCACCATATTGTGGTATCACCAGCACCATGGTCAAACGGGTCACTCCGCCAGAAGCCGACGCGCTGCTCAAAGAGGGATGGGCCTACGTCGACGTCAGGTCCATCCCGGAGTTCGAGGGCGGTCACCCGGCAGGGGCCTTGAACATTCCGCTGCTCCACATGGCGGGCGGCCGCATGGCCCCCAATCCGGCCTTCCAGGCGGTTGTCGAGGGCAATTTCGCCAAGGACGCGAAGATCGTCGTCGGCTGCAAGATGGGCGGCCGCTCGCTGCAGGCGGCCTCGTTGCTGGAGGCGGCCGGCTTCACCAATGTCGTCGACATGCGCGGTGGGTGGGCGGGCGAGCGCGACAACTTCGGCCGCGTCTCGGTGGCGGGCTGGGCCGAGTGTGGATTGCCGGTCGAGACGACGGGCCCTTCCGAGAAGACCTACGCCGAGTGCGAGAAGCGCGCGGCGACCCGCAAGTAGCGCCGGCGTCGTTCGCGGTACGAAATAGCGGCGGGACGCGCCCGCGGTGCTACTCGCCGCCGCCGACCGTCACGCCGTTCTTCTGGCACAGCGCGCGGACCAGGTTGCGGTTCTTGTCGTCCAGCTTGGCGTACGCGCGGTTCGCGGCGTCCGCGTCCTTCAGCGTGCAGGAACAGACGGCGATGATCTGGTACGCGTCGGTCATGCCGGGCTTGGCGTGCAGCGCCTTGCGCGCGAGATCCACCGCCTGGCCGCACTGCTGCTTCAGCCACGCCTCGCGCGCCTGCTTCATCAGCGCGTCCGGATCGGGCGCGTCCTCGCTCGCGGCCGGCTCGGCGCGCTTGGCGGGCGGATCGGGGCGCTCGGCGCGCGGCGGCGCCTCGGTCGCCGTCAGCGTCGGGGGGCTGGGGCGGGGCTTGGCCGGGCGGCCCGCCAGCGGCGCGACCGGCGCTGCCACGGCGGGCCGCGCCGCCACCGGCTCGCGCGCCGGCCGGCACAGCTTGACCATCTCTTTCGCGATGGTGTTGCGCGGATCCAGACGAACGATCTCGGCGACCTCGGTCTTCACCTCGGCGCAGTGCCCGGCCGTCCGCGCCTTGTCGGCGGACGCCATGTGCTCGGACACCAGCAACGTCCGCGCCTCCTCGTAACGGGTCTTCGCGCGGCGTTTGTAGACGCTGTCCGCCGGAATCTGCTCGTAGCGATCCATCGCCTCGCCGTACCGCTTCGCGGACGCCGCCTCGTCGAACTGCGCGAACAGCATCGAACCCTGCCGCTCGATGTCGACGCGTCGGCGGAGCGCGGCCGCGTCACGGCGAAGGGTGGGATCCTCGATCACCGCCAGCCGATCCAGCGTCGCCCGCGACTTCTCCCAGTCCTCGACGGTGGCGGCCTGGCGCGCCTCGGCGAAGATCGTCGCCGGCGTGGACGCGGGCGGCGCGGGCAGCGGTCCCGGTCCGGGTGCGACGGGCGCAGCGGCGGGCGGGGGCGGCGGCGGCGGTTGCGCGGGCGCGGGCTCGGGCGCGCTGGCGACGACCGACGGCGGCGTGTCGACGGCGTTCCGCTTCTTGAACATCACGAAGCCGAACACGGCGAGCACCACGGCCCCGCCGCCGAGCAGGAGGAGCTTGCTCGACATCCCCAGCCCCATCGACGCGGGCTTGAAGACGAAGGTCTCGAGCGGACCGACGAAACGCAGCTTCACGTGCCCGAGCTCGATGATGTCGCCCGGATTCAGCTCGATGCGCTCGTAGTCCTCGCCGTTGACACGCACGCCGTTGGAGCTCTGCATGTCGATGATCGTGTAGTGGTCGCCGTCGCGCACGATCTTGGCGTGGTGTCGTGAAATCGATCGGTGGCCGAGGGTGATGTCGTTCTCGTCGGTCCGTCCGATCACCAGCGACGCGCGGTCGAGCGAGAACTCCATACCCGCCAGATCCGTGGTGAGGACGAACATCCGGGCCGGCGCGGTGCCCGCCGTACGATCGGGAACGGTGTCGCCGAGCGCGCGGATCGGAATCGTCGGCTGGGCGTCGGACACGTCAGGGACAGCCGCCGGGATGTCCTCGACGGGAGACGCAGGTCTGCCGGCGGGCGGCGCCGGTTGCGGTGCTGCCGGCCGTGCCGCCGCGGGCGTGGCGGCGCGGTAGGCGGGCGTATGGCCGCCGAGCGGCGCGGGGCCAGCCAGAGGCTGCGGCGGCGGACCCGCGAGCGGTTGCGGCGAGCTGCGCCGCGCGGGCGGCGCGCTGCTGGGCGCGGGCGGCGCCGCCGCCACCGACGGCGGCGTCGCGACCGGCGGCGTGAGAATCGGTACCGGCGCGGGCGTCGATTCCCTCGCCGGCGCGGCTGCGGCTGCCGAGCCGCCGCTGGCCAGCGGCGCGGTGTCGACGGGCGTGATCTCCGCGGGAACAGCCGGCGCGGGCGCCGCGGCCGCTGGCTGCGCGGCCATCGCCGCGACCGAAGCGCGCGTCGGAATCGCGACCGAACCGCCGACCGTCGAGATCGGCGCGCTCACCGCCGGGATGCTGGGCATCGTCGGGCGATCCCCGATCGGGAGCGGCGGCCGATCGCCGCCGATGGCGGCCGTCGCGCGATCGCCGCGCAGGGCCAGCTTGTAGTCGCCGATCTGAACTTCGTCGCCGTCTCGCAGCGGCGTCGGCGTCGCGATCTTCGCGCCGTTCACGCGCACGCCGGTGAAGCTGGCGAGATCCTCGATGTACAGCGCGCCGTTCTGCCGCACCAGACGCGCGTGTCGCCGTGACACGTTGCGCTCCGTCAGCCGGATGGTGTTGCCCTCTAGCCGACCGATCGTGATCTCGTCCCGCGCGAGCGGAACGACCGTCGTCTTACCTTCATCGTCCTCGATCGTCAGCTTGAACACGGCAGAGATCCGGCGGACTTACGACTTTATCCGTCGCAGCCGAGAGGGTCAATGGCGGCTATTTGATCAGGATCAGCGAAGCCGCGATGACAAGCGCCATCCCGATGATGAACGCGGCGACCACGATGGCGACCGCGACGTTGCGGTTTTCGTGGATCTCACGGCGGAGGTTGTAGGGCGTGATCAGCTCCCACAGGTAGTACCCGATGATCAGCAAGACGATGCCGGACAGGCCGAACAGCGCGGCGTCCAGCATGAGGCGCCAGAGCGGGGCCGGCTGCATCGGAACGGGCGCTGACTGCAGGAGTACGGTAGGGACTGCGGCGAGCAGTGCGGGCATGTGGGCTCCCAATTAGAGGCTTCGCAGCTCCGGATACGTGGTCATCACGTCGGTCTCGGTCATCGAGTCGTTCGCGTCCGCGGGCGTCCAGATCACCTCCAGGCCCAGCAGGCCGCTGGCCGAAACGCCGCCCAGCTCGGACAGCAGCGCTGCCAGCTCGTCAGCGGTCGAGACGGCGCGGAACCTCTCCAGCGGCGTGCGCGTCGCGGCAATCAGCGTCACCACGACCATCTCGAGCGCTTCCTTGCCCTCCTCGGCGGGCGCGTCCGAACGCGCCGCGCGGCCGTCGGCGACGCGGACCCGCTCGACCTGGAAGCGCGACCGTTCCGCCAGCGACACGCCGTTCATCGCCGTCTCGGCGTTGGTCAGGGTCATGGGGCCGCGACCCTCGGCGGCCGCGTACCGGATCGAGTCCTTGTTGCGGAGCAGCTCGAGCGCCGACTGCTGCAGCAGCGCCGCCAGGCCCGCCTCGCTGGAGGTATCGCCCTGCGCGGCGAAGACGGCCAGCCGATCCTGGACGCCGCGCGCGGAGCGCCCCAGCGCGAGCTGCAACTTGTACACGAAAGCACGACCCTGCAGGACCAGCGAGTCGTCGTTGCTCGACGAGGACCCGAACAGCGACGCGATGCCACCGCCGGCTCCTCCAGGACCGCCGGCCCGGCTCCGGCGGACAGCGCGCATCACCATCGACGCGCCGATCGCGACAGCCGCGAGCACGAACACCGTCCCGATCAGGCCCATGCCGCCGCCGTAGCCGTAGCCGCCGCCCCAGCCCCAGCCGGGCAGGAAGATGAAGTGCGACCCGCTGCCGCCGCCGTAGGTGTTCCTATCGTCGCGGCGGTTGTCGTAGCGCGGCGCCGTGCGGAAGCCCGACCGCCCGCTGAAGCTGCCGCCCGAACGGGGCCCGGCCAGCGCGAGCGTCGGCAACAGGACCACCAGCGCGAGCACGAAGACGCTGAACCATCGGCCCAGGCGGCGAATCGTCATGACGCGCGGAAGTGTACCAAATCGCTCACACACGGGCGCGGCGGCGGTGCTTGGACAGCTCCTCGAAATACTGCCGCAACGGCGGCAGCGCCTGGACCAGCCGCTGGAAGTACTCGCGCCCGAGAAACATGATCGTGGTCCGCGACAGCGTTCGTACCGTCGCGGTGGTCGGTTTGTCGCCCAGCAACGACATCTCACCGAACACCTCGCCGGCGCCCAGCTTGGCGACCGTCTTGTCGCGCCCGCTCGGGTCCTTGGCCAGGACCTCCACCTCGCCGAACATGATGACGAACAGGCCCTGGCCGGCGTCGCCTTCGCGGATGATCACGGTACCGGGCTCGAGATCGTGCCCCTCGAAGCGCTTCAGCAGCTCCATCTGCTGCTGGTGATCGAACGGCTTGAACAGCGGCGAGGTCGCGAGCAGGTTCTTGAGCAGACGCTCGCGCGCGAAGCGATCCAGCCGCTCGGCGAGCACGGGGACCTCGTCGACCAGACGCGCGACCGCGGCGCGATCCACCTCCAGCAGATCCGCCTCGCCGACCACCTGCACGGACGCCGTGCGCGCCTGCTCGGTCACCAGCGCCATCTCGCCGAACAGCGTCCCTTCGTGCAGGCGGCCGCGCTCGACCGCCTTGTTGTTTCCGGCGCGCGCGACCACGCGGACCTCGCCGGTCGCGACGAAGTAAAACGCCGTGCCCTTCTGGCCTTCGCGAATCACGACGTCGCCGTCGACGGCCCGGACCAGCCGCAGCAGCTGGATCGCGGTGGGAAACAGGCTCTCCGGCAGCTCGGAGAAAAATGGAACCGGGAGAAACCCCTCCGGATACTGAACGAACGTGGACAGGTCCAGGGCGCGATCGCGCGCGCGGCTCGCGACCGCGGCCGGATCAGCGGCGGCGTTGGCCGGGACGGGCGCGATCTCGGCGTCGAGGTCGACGGGCGCCTGTCGGGCGGCGAACTTCGCCAGCCCCTTCGCGTCGTGCGCGTAGGTCTTCGCCATCACCGCGACGATCTCATCAGCTTTACCGCCCAGCGATTCGAGCACCTTGCAGCCGGCGATGGCCGGCAGCAGATGTCCGGAGCGCGCGTCGTGCATCGCGACGGCGCGGTAGACCTCGGTCGCCCCGGCCCGGTCGCCCAGCGCCAGCAGCAGATCGGCAATCTTGCGCCGGCTGTCGTGGTCCAGCGGGTTCTGCGCCAGCATGTGGTCGTGGGCGGCCAGCGCGGCTGCGTACTGTTTGGCTTTCGCCAGCGTCCTGGCTTCGGTCTTCAGCTCCCGCAGCTTGATCGCCATTGCACGGACGTTAGCCCCGGCGTGAAATGGGATCCAGTGGAGACGCTCGTCGCTGCCGTGGAGGCGCTGGGGTTCGAGGCGCTCGGCACGTCGACCGAGGGACGGGCGATCCGCGGCCGCCTTTTCGGCGGCGCGGCCGGACCCGCCCTGCTGGTGATGGGCGGCATCCACGGCGACGAACCGGCCAGCGTCGAGGCGCTGATCGAGCTTGGCGCCCGCGTCGGCGGCGGACGTTCTACTGAATTTGCCCCGCGCCCCCCGATCTGGCTGCTCCCCGCCGTCAACCCCGACGGGGTCGCGCGCGGCCGGAAGAACTCCGCGCGCGACGTCGACCTCAATCGCAACTTCCCCGCGCGTTCGTTCTCGACCGACCACGCGCCCGGCTACTTTCCGGGCGCCGCCCCGCTGTCGGAGCCGGAGACGCGCGTCATCGCCGACCTGATCGCGCGCGAGCCGATCGCCGCCGTGGTGGCGGTGCACGCCCCATTCGCGTGCGTCAACTACGACGGCCCCGCCGCGGCCTGGGCCCACGCGGTCGCGGCGGCGTGCGGCTGGCCGGCCCGGGCCGACATCGGCTACCCCACCCCCGGGTCGCTGGGCAGCTGGCTGGGAATCGATCGCGGCCTGCCGGTGCTGACGCTGGAGCTGCCCCCCGGCCCGCTGGCCGGTTTTCGCGGCCCTGCGGCCGCCGCCCTGGACGAATCGATCCGCGCCGCCCCCGTCTTAAACGAGTAAACTGCTTGACAGTTTGGCTTGGGTCGTCTTTCCTGGCGTCGTTTCCAGTCGGCCGGCTGTTAGCCCAACGCCCAACCGCGACCCTCGGCTCTAACAACACATGGACAAGGACATCGAGCGCGCGTTTCTCGACACGATCGCGAAGGCGCTGGTTTCCCTGCCCTTCGACCTCAAGGTCTTGCTCGAGGCGGTGGCGGATTCGGATCTCGAACGCGAGGTGCGCGAGCTGGCCGCCGCGACCGTCGTCCACGTGATCACGCCCAAGGACGGCAACGTCGACGCCCCCCTCCGGTTCTCCGAGGACGTGGTCCAGCTGCGGCTGGCGCTGGCCAAGATCGCCGCCAACGGCGGCGAGGGCGCGCCCGCGTTCCGCGAGCGCTTCGCCGAGGACTACACGCGGTTCGACGAAGAGCTGAACCTGTTCAAGCAGGTGCTGGGCGACGAGATCATCGAATGGCTCGACAGCCGGTGGAGCTCGCTGCTGAAGGCGGTTTACTCCAAGAAGAAGATCCCGATGTTCGTCGACGACGAAGAGGTGGGGACCTTCCTCTACGACGAAGGGCTGCGGTTCGGAACGCTGTACCCGATCACGGAGAAGTCGCTGGCGGGACGGGTCAAGCAGGTGCAGCCGTTCATCGATCACCTCGCGCGCAAGCGCGATCAGGACAAGAGAAAGATCACGTCGTAACGACGGCCGCTGCCGTCCTCCGAGGTCGCGCATGTCGAACGGAAAAGCGATCGCGCCGTTCGGCGGCGGGCCGGCAGGCGTGCTGGACCTGGCGGCGGAGGTCGCGGGCGGGATCGCGCCTCCGGACCCGGCGGTCACGGTCGCGGCGCGCGCGGCCGCGCCGCTGCTGGCGTCCCTGCCTCCCGCCCAGCTGCGCGACACGATCGAGAAAGTGATCATGGGCAAGGCGCTGGGGGTGGGGCTGCAGTGGATGCACGACGCGGGCGTGCTGGGTACGGTGCTGCCCGAGCTGGACGCGACCGTCGACTTCTCGCAGGAGGCGGGACGGCGGCACAAGGACGTCTGGGAGCACACCAAGCAGGTCGTGCTGCAGTCGGTGCCCAGCCCGATCATCCGCTGGGCGGCGTTGCTGCACGACATCGGCAAGGTGCGGACGCGGGTGATGCTGCCCGACGGCAAGGTCACCTTCCACCGTCACGCGGAGGTGGGCGCGCGGATGTGGGAACCGATCGCGAAGCGGCTGGCCTTCGACAAGCCCGAACGCCTCCAGATCCGTTTCTTGATCCTGAACCACCTGCGCGCGAACGCGTACGAACCGGGCTGGACCGACGCGGCGGTGCGGCGGTTCGACCACGAGATGGGCGAGCACCTCGACAACCTGCTCGAGCTGTCGTGCGCGGACGTGACGTCGCGGCGGCCGGGCCGGCGCGAGGAGGCGATCCGCAACATCGAGGCGCTGCGCGAACGGATCCTGGCGATCCGCGTGCTGGATGCGCGCGTGCCGCCGCTGCCCGCCGGCCTGGGCAATTCGATCATGACGACGTTCAACATCCCACCGTCGAAGCGCATCGGCGAGCTCCGCAAGCTGTGCGAGGACGCGATCGAGCGCGGCGAGCTGGAAGAGCGGCGCGAGGCCGACTACTACATCGAGTTCCTGCGCAAGTCCGGCGCGGTCTAGCCGGCGCGGTCTAGTTATCTGACCGGCGCCGCCAGCGGTTGTAAGCTGCGCGCGTGACCGGAAATCCCTTCAGCTCGGTGGAGATCTCCGACCCGCGTTTCGAGCGTGACGGCCTGCGGATGCTCACCGTCGGCAGCCGCGCGCTGGGGCGGCGCGCTGACATCTGTTTCTGGGCGCCCCCGATCGGAACCGGCACCACGCCGCTGCCGGTGCTGGTCTTGCTGCACGGCGCGTGCGCCAGCGCGTGGTCGTGGCCCCTGAGCGGCGGCGCGCATCTGACCGCCGGCCGGCTGGTCGACGCGGAGGAGATCGGCCCCGTCGCGCTGGTGATGCCGTCGGACGGTATGTGGGGCCTGGGCAGCGGCTACGTGCCGCACAAGGACGCCGATTACGAACGCTTCATCGTCGACGAGGTGCCCGCGGCCGCCGCGCTGGCCGACGATCGAATCACCCCCTCGTCACCGCTCACGATCGCGGGCCTGTCGATGGGCGGTTTTGGCGCGCTGCGCCTGGGCGCCAAGTACCCCGATCGCTTCCGCGGCATCTCGGCGCACTCGGCCGTCACGACGCTGGGCCGCCTGTCGGAGGCGACCGGCGATCGGCTGGACGGCTTGCCCGGGTTCGGGCAGCCGGACGGCACCGCGTTGCACTGGCTCGAGCGGAACGCCGCGCGCCTGCCGCCCCTGCGCTTCGACTGCGGCACCGACGACCATCTGCTGCCCGGCAACCGCGCGCTGCACGCCGCGCTGGACGCGCGCGGCATCGAGCATCAGTACGAGGAATTCGCGGGCGGCCACGACTGGCCCTACTGGCGGCTGCACCTCGCGGACACGCTGCGGTTTCTCGACGACGCAGCTCAGCGGGCGCCGGGCGGCGAGCAGTAGCTCAATCCCAATCGCCGACGCCCTCGAGGGGCTCTCCCTTTTCCCAGTGGCGGAGGTTGCGCTTGCGCCGCAGCAGCGTCCGGACCTGATGGGTCAGGAACGCGATACACCCGGCACCGACGAGGATGATGATGACCAGCATCGGCAGCGGCATGAAGGCAGTTTGAACTCTTGCCGGTACGAATGCCAGACTCAGCACGTGCCGGAGTTACCCGATCTCGTCCACGTCGAAGCTGGACTGCGCGCCGCGGTCGTGGGCAAGCGCATCACGGCCGCGCGCACCGGCGACCCGACCGTCCTGCGCATCATGGTCTCCGAACCGTTCCCGGGCGTGCTGGTGGACCGCACGCTGGCCGCCGCCGAACGCCGCGGCCACTTCATGCGCTTCGCGCTGGATAACGACCTGGTCATCGTCATCAACGCGATGCTCGTCGGCCGCTACCGCCTGGTCCCGCCCGGCAGCGAGCCGAACAAGAAGGATCCCCGCTCGCTCGCGCTGGCGCTGGTGTTCGACGGCGGCGCGCCCGCGCTGCACTACCTCGACGACAAGCGGATGGGCAAGGTCTACGTCGCGCGCGCCGCGGACGAGCCGACGATCCCGATCTACGGCCAGCTCGGCGCCGACGTGCTGTCGCCCGCCTTCACGCGCGAGGCGTTCGGGGCCCTGATCGCGCGCCGCCGCGATCAGGTGCGCGCGTTCCTGATGGACAAGCGCGCCCTTGCGTCGATCGGCAACGCGTACGCCGACGAGATCCTGTTCGCGGCCGGCCTCCATCCCAAGACCTTCTGCAACAAGCTGGCCCCCGCCGACGTCGATGCGCTGCACGCCGCGATCGGGCGCGTCCTGAACGACGCGATCGCCGAGATCCGGAAGCGCGACGAACCGATCGAGGTGAAGGTCCGTGACTTCCTCAAGGTGCGCGGCCGCGACGGCAAACCGTGCGTGGTCTGCGGCACGACCATCCGCGCGGTGCGCGTCGGCGACGGCGATGCCTGCTTCTGCCCGCACTGCCAGCGCGAGACGCGCAAGCTGTTCGTCAACTGGACCCGGCTCAACGACGGGGGCTAGTCGCTCCGCGCCGCAGGCGCGGTGTGCGACTATTGTTTTTTCAGGCAGCCGCGATCCCGCGCTACGCGCGGGGGCGGCTGACAGACTGTCCGGGCGGGTGACGCGGCGACCCCGGCGCGGCCGCCCCGGGCAGGTAGCGCGGTGAGCGCGGCAGCTTCGCGCGCAGCTCGTGCGCCGGATCGGGCGCCAGCCCCGATGAAAGCCGCTTGAAGCGCAGGTCATACTGGAGCTCGCCCAGCGTCGCGATCAGATACTGCGCCATCTCGGCGTAGGTTCCCTCGTTCGGATCAATGTCGGTGACGGTGACCATGCCGAATCCGGTCCGCTGCCCCACCGGGGCCGGAGCGGGCAGCAGCAGCGTCAGCCCCGCGGCCGGGATGGGATGGCGTCGATCCCGGATGCCGAGCCGCGCCCCCGCCAGCGGCTGCGCCGGACTGGTGGCCTTCGCCGGAACGCCCGCTTCCGAGAGGCCGATGATCGAGATGTCGTAACCGTGCTGTTCCAGCCCGCGCAGCACGTCCGCCACCTGCCCGTTGCCGAGATCGGCGGCGTGCAAGGTCCACTCGTCGCGCGCGAGCTCGGGACTGCCGCGCGCGATGCGCCGCGCCAGCACGTACGCCCCGCCGACGGCGAGGAACGTCAGGGTCCCGACGTACGCGTGGACATGGAGGCGAACGCAGATGACCATGACGACGACGAAGACCACCGCCGCAATCAACGTCGCGAAACCGTCTTTCGGCTTCAGGTTCACGACGACCGCCCCGGCAGGTGACGCGGCCGCCGCGGGAGCTTCGCGCGCAGCGCCGCCGCCGGATCGGGCGGCATGTCGGACGACACCCGCTTGAAGCGCAGGCCGGGCACCAGATCGCCGAGGACTGCGATCAAGTACTGCGCCATCTCCGCGTACGTGCCGTCGTTCGCGTCCACGTAGGCGACCGTCACGAGGCCGAACCCCGGCTGTTTCCCGCGCGCTGGCACGCCCGGCAGCAGCAATGTCAGGCCCGCGCCCGGTACCGGATGCCGCCGGTCTCGGATGCCGACGCACGCGCCCGCCAGCGGCTGCGTCGGGATTGCGCGGAGGCCGTCGAGCGAGACGTCGTAGCCAAGCTGTTCCAGGCCCCGCCGCACGTCATCCACCCGACCCGCGCCGAAGTCAGGCGCGTTCAGCGCCCACTCCTCGCGCCGCGGCTCGGGCCCGCGCGCGCTCTCGCGCACCGCCGCGTACGCCGCGCCGCCCGCGGCCAGCGCGAACGGAACCACATGCAACACGTCGTCGTAGAAGGCCCGCCAGACGAACGTGACCGCGACCGCCACGGCCAACGCGATCAGCGCGGGAAATACTTCCCCACTCGGCTTCAGGTTCACGGCGACTGTGTCAGAGCGTACAGGAAGATCGCGCCGGCGGTCGCCACGTTCAGCGAATCGGCGCCCACCGACATCGGGATCGTGACGAGGTGATCGCAGCAGGCGCGCGCCGCGGCGGTCAGCCCCGGCCCTTCGGCGCCGAGCAGCAACGCGAACCGGGCGGGCGGCCGAAAGCGCGCCAGCGGCGTCGCGTCCGGGCCGACGACGGCGCCGACGGTCTCCACCCCATCCGCGCGCAACGCGTCCAGCGCGCCCGGCCATTCGCGCTCGCGGACGACGGGCAGCCGGAACACCGCGCCCAGCGAGACACGGATGGCCTTGCGGTAGAACGGATCCGCGCACCGCGGGGACAGCAACAGCGCGTCCGCGCCGAACGCGGCCGCGTGACGCGCCAGCGCCCCCAGGTTGTCGACGTCGGTCAGATCCTCCAGCGCGACCACGGCGCGCGCGCCGTGGGGCAGCGCGGCCGGTGCCGGGCGCTCGCCGATCGCGAGGCAACCGCGGTGGACGTGAAACCCCGCGATCTCGTCCAGCACGGCCTGCGACGCCACGAACACGGGATAAGGGCCGGTGAGCGCGGCGCCCAGCGTGGCCAGCCGCGGCGGCGTCAGCAGCACGGAATGCACGGTGAGCCCGCTCTCCACCAGCCGGCGCACGACGCGCTCGCTCTCCGCCACGAACCGGCCGCCCTCGGCGTTGAGGTGCCGTTCCTTCAGCCGGCGGTAATCGGCCAGCCGCGGATCGTCCGGGTCGCGCACCTCGACGGGCGGCAGGCTCATGCGCGAAAGGATACGCTTTCTTTCGCTGCGGTTTCGCGTGGCCGCGAGCGCGCGTGATAAAAACGGGGCCGATGCCGGTGCCGCGCAGTTGCCTCCTGGCCGTCGCGTTGATCGCGACGCTCGGTTGCCGGAAGGAGGCCGACGCGCTTCACGGCTCGCCGGTCCTGGTCGAGGTGTTCTGGGAGGTGAAGGGCATCCGCACCCGGATCTGGAGCCGCGACGCAGACCCGGCGGTCCCGACGACGGTGCCGCCGGAAGGATCGCGCGTCGACTTCGTGTTCGATCGCCGCCTGGACGGCGAGCGCATCGAGGACACCGTCAACGATCAGCCGGTTCCCAAGGCGAACCCGCCCATCACGGTCAGCTGGCCCGACATGGACACGGTCATGAGCGTTCCACCGTTCGCCGCCGACGTCCTCTACAACAGCCTTCCGGACTTCGGCGATCGCACGACGTACACGTTCTTCAAGCCGCGCGTACCGGGCTTCCCGGCGATGACGACCATCACCTTCACGCTGGACCCGAACGGGCTCACCAGCTTGTACGGCGAGCCGATGGACGGACCGACCACCATCACCATCGAAACCGGACCCTTCACGGTCACGATGCCGTCGGGCAGCTTCACGGCGCCGACCAACTACCAGATCCCGATCGCGTTCTCGACGCGCGCGCCGAAGGCCGAGACGCTGATGCCGTTCGTGCACGTGCTCGACGGCGTGACGCCGCTGCCCTTCACCCTGCTGAACGATCAGGGCGACTCGAAGCTGGTGTACGCGGCTCCGACCGGCTGCCGGGGCGGCTGGCCGCCCGGCGCGGCCATCGTCATCTTCGCCGATGTGGGCTTGCCCGACGCCTTCGGGCGCCCGCTGGCGGTCCCGGTGACGGGCCGGTTCACGGCGTCCCGCATCGCCTCCCCGGAGGTCGACGGCGGCTGCGGCCCTTCCGACGCCGGGACCAGCGACGCCGATACGACCGACGCCACCACCGACGCCGCGACCGACGCCGCGAATGACGGAGGCACGACCGACGCCGCCACGACCGACGGCGGCGTCAGCGACGCAGGACCCGACGCCGAACCCACCGACGGCGGAACCAGCGACGGCGAACCGACCGACGGCGCCAACGACATTTGAAAAAGTAGCTGCACACCCGCGCTTCGCGCGGGAGCAGCTAGAACTCGCGCGCGAACACGTCGGCGAAGGCGTCGCGGACGCCGCGCTTGACCGCCGCCATCTCGATCGGACGCCCCAGCTCGCCCGTCATCGAACCCATCACCGCCGCGTCCAGCCCGCACGGGTTGATGGCGGCGAAGCGCGCGAGATCCGTCGCGACGTTCAGCGCGAACCCGTGCAGCGTCACCCAGCGTTTCACGGCGACGCCGATCGACGCCAGCTTGCGCTCGGCGGCAGCGTTCCATACGCCTGTCCAGCCGGGCTTGCGCGTCGTCTCCAGGCCGAAGCCCGACAACGCACGGATGATCGCTTCCTCGAGGTTGCGCAGGTAGACGTGGAGATCGCGCTCCGGCTCGCGCAGCAGGAAGATCGGATAGCCGACCAGCTGGCCCGGCCCGTGATAGGTGACGTCACCGCCGCGCTCGATCTCGAACAGCGGCGTGTCGCCGACGTCGATCAAGTTGTCGCGCTTCGCGCTGCGCCCGGCCGTGATCACGTGCGGGTGCTCGACGAACAGCAGCGTGTCGGGAATCTCGTCGCGCTGCCGCTGCTTGACCAGGTCCAGCTGCATCGCCCACACGTCCGCGTATTCGCGGGAGCCGAGATCGACGAGCCGGGCCTGCACTGTCACCGGTTCTGAATATGGATCGCTTCGCCCAAGCTCGCCTTGGCAGCCTCGTGGATGGCCTCCGGCAGCGTGGGGTGGGCGTGGATGGTCAGGCTGATGTCGTCGGCCAGCGCGCCCATCTCGATCGCCAGCGCCGCCTCGGCGATGACGTCCGACGCGCCGTTTCCGACGACGTGGATGCCCAGCACCTCCTTCGTGCCGGCGTCGATGACGACCTTCACGAACCCGTCGGTGTCGGCGTTGGCGATGGCGCGCCCCAGCACGCTGAACGGGAACTTGCCGACCTTCACGTCGCGGCCGCGCTGCTTGGCCTCGTCGGCGGTGATGCCGGCCGACGCCACCTCGGGATCGCTGAAGATGACGGCCGGGATGCAGCGAACGTCGAATTCGGCCTTGTGCCCGGCGATCACCTCCGCGACGATCTCCGCCTCCTTCGACGCCTTGTGGGCCAGCATCGGCTGGCCGGCGACGTCGCCGATCGCGTAGATGCCGGGAACGTTGGTCCGCATGCGCTTGTCGACCGTGACGAAGCCGCGCTCGACCTTCACGCCGACCTCTTCAAGGCCCAGGCCCTCCGCGTTCGGGCGGCGGCCCACCGCCACCAGCACCTTGTCGGCCGTGACGGTGACGTCCTTGCTATCCACATTTCCGGCGTCGAGCACGACAGCCGCGCGCCCGCCCACCTCGCTCCACGACTTCGCCTTCGCGCCGGTCATCACCTCGACGCCCAGCTTCTTCAGCTTGCGCGCCACCACCTGCACGATGTCGGGATCGTTGCCGGGCAGGATCGCGGGCAGCGCCTCGACCACCGTGACCTTTGATCCCAGCTTGGCGTAGAGCGTGCCGATCTCGATGCCGATGTAGCCGCCGCCGATGACGACGAACCGTTCGGGGACGGCGTCGAAAGCGAGGGCGCCGGTCGAGTCGACGATGCGGTTGCCGTCGAACTTGAACCCGGGGATCTCGATCGGGCGCGAGCCGGTTGCGATCACGATGTTGTCGGCCTGGATCGTCACCTTGCCCGTCGCCTCGGTCAGCTCGACGGTGTTGCGCGACACCAGACGCGCGACGCCCGTGCGGTAATCGCAGCCGTTCGACTTGAGCAGGATCTTCACACCGCCCGTCAGCTTGCTGACCACCTCGCCCTTCCAGGTCTGCATCTTCGGCATGTCGACGCGGAAGTTATCGGCCAGGATGCCGATGTCCGCGCCGTGGCGAAGCTTGTCGTAGTACTTCGACGCGGTGATCAGCGCCTTCGATGGGATGCAGCCGACGTTCAGGCAGATGCCGCCGGGCTTGTCGCGCTCGACCACCATCGCCTTCTTCTTGAGCTGTCCCAACCGGATCCCGGCGACGTAACCGCCCGGGCCCGCGCCGATCACCAGCGCTTCGACATGAATCGCGTCCGCCATGCGGCGGCTCATACCACACAAACGATCGTGCCGCGTGCCGCGTCAGTCGCCGGCGGGATCGATGTCCGCCGGGAGCTGGCGCCAGCGCTCGTGAATGACGGGCAGCGGGTGCAGCGACGCCACGATCAGCAGCGCGCCGGCCCCCAGCGCGACCGCCAGGCGCAAACGGCCGGCGCGCGGCCCCCGCAGGTAGCCCACCAGCGCCCAGGTGTAGAGCGCGCCGAACAGCAGCCCGCCCCCGTGCGCGTAGTTGTCGAAGCCCGCGACCGCGCCGATCACGAACCAGGCTGCCATCCAGATCAGCTGCTGCCGGATGGCGGGGTGCTGCACGAACGCCCGCCAGCTCCCGAATTGCACGCGCAGGGCGACGAGCATCCACCCGACCACCCCGAACAGCGCCCCTGACGCGCCCGCGCTGAGCGCGTCGTGGCCGATCACGCTGACCGCCGAACCGACAATGCCGCTGCCGAGGTAGAGGACCACGAAGCGCCAGGAACCGATCGCCTTCTCGGCCATGGCGCACAGCCGGTAACCGAACCCGAGGTTGACGATCAGGTGCACCGGGCCGATGTGCAGGAACATCGCCGTCACCAGCCGCCAGTAGTCGCCCGTCCACACCCACCGGCGCCCGACCGCGCCCAGCTGGATCAACGTCGCGTTGCTTTGCGTGTCTCCGACCAGCGCCTCGATCCCAAACATGACGACACACACCGCGAACAGCAGCGACGTCGCGGGCGCTTCGCGCAACACCTCGCCGATCGGCCGGCGGGGCGGCCGGGGCGGCGGGCTCTCGCTCAGGGTTTGCAGGGTCACACCGAAAATATAGTCCGTCGCGGCCGGCTTGCACTGGCGCGGCCCCGGCGTGATAACGGCGCGATGGATCGCCGCTTTGTCGCGCTCGCGTTGCTCGCCGCCTGCGCCGCGTGCGGCAACGATCCTGTCGGGGACCCGCCTGACGGGCCCTGCGCCACCGCCGACGAGATCGACGGCCTGCGCCTCAACCAGATCCAGGTGGTCGGCAGCCACAACAGCTACCGCCGCCACACCTACCCGCCGATCTTCGCTTTCCTCAAGGGCATCTCGGCGCTGGCGGGCGATCTCGATCCCGCCGGCCTCGACTACGATCATCTTCCGCTTCCCGAGCAGCTGGTGGACTACCGGATGCGCGCCCTCGAGCTGGACCTGTACAACGATCCGACGGGCGGCCAGTTCTACAGCCGCCAGGGGCTGCGCTTCGTCAACGAACCGGTCGAATCGAACATCCCCGAGCTGATGGAGCCGGGATTGAAGGTGCTGCACATCCCCGACTTCGACTACGAGACGCACCACTACACCTTCCGTTCCGCGCTGGAGACGATCGCCGCCTGGAGCGACGCGCACCCGATGCACATCCCGCTGGCGATCCAGCTGGAGACCAAGGACATGACGGTCGCCGACGCGCTGCCGACCTTCATGCTCACGCCCGGGATCCCGTTCGACGCGGCCGCGGCCGCCGCGATCGACACCGAGATCCGGGGCGTGTTCGCGGAGACGCGCATCATCACGCCCGACGAGGTGCGCGGCACGCACGCGACGCTGGAAGAGGCCGTGCTGGCGGGGGGATGGCCCACGCTGGCCGCCGCGCGCGGCCGCGTGCTGTTCTTCATGGAGGGCGCCGCGGTCGACGAATACGTCGCCGGCGCGCCGGGGCTGGTCGGTCGCCTGGTGTTCGCCAACTCGCAGCCCGGCGATCCGCACGCCGCGGTCGTGATCGCGAACGACGCGATCGCAGGCGGCGCGACGATCGCCGACATGGTGAGCCGCGGGTACATCGTGCGCGCGATGGCCGACGGCGAGACGATCCAGGCGCGCAGCGGCGACACAACGTCGCGGGACGCGGCGCTCGCCAGCGGCGCGCAGATCGTCAGCACCGACTACTACCGGCCCGATCCGCGCGGCAGCGTGGCGGGCAGCGGCTGGACGAATTACCACGTGAAGCTTCCAGGCGGCGGCCCGGCCCGCACCAATCCGGTCAGTGGCGGCCGCGACGCGCCGATCCGGATCTGCGACGAATAACCACCTCGGGCTAGCCGCCCCCGCGCGCAGCGCGGGATCGCGGCTACCTGAAAAAACAATAGTCGCACACCGCGCCTACGGCGCGGAGCGACTAAAAAAAGCGCCCGCCAGGCCGATAATTTAGGTCACGAAACACCACCTGGGCGTCACATGGGTTCGGCTGCTGAAAAGGAGCCGACACATGGCATCGGAGGGAGCGACCATCGTGATTGTGGAGGCCGGCGACGACCCATCGCCGTCGATCGAGGCGGCTTTGCGACGCCAGGAACATGGCGCGGCGCTGACCCTGTGCGCGCGCCAGCACGGCGCGGCGATCGGCCGTCTGTGCATGGCGCTGGTGGGCTCGCAAGCCGACGCCGAGGATTTGACGCAGGAGACGCTGCTGGCCGCGCACGACGCGTTCGACAGCTGGCGGGGCGAGGGTTCGATCCGTTCGTGGCTGTTCGGGATCGCGCGCCGTAAATGCGCGCGCCATCTGGAAGGCCGGACCGCCGGCCGCGCCAGGCTGGAACTGCTGCGCGAGGAGGCGCCCGCGCCTGATCCGGCGGACACCGCGTCCGAGCGGCAGCTCGCCGAGCGAGCGCGCGCGGCGCTGTCCCAGGTCAAGCCCAGCGAGCGGGAGGCGTTGATCCTGCGTTACGCCGGCGGCCTCAGCTTCCGCGAGGTCGCCGCTGCCTGCGGCATCGACGAGGCGGCGGCGCGCAAACGGGTGTCCCGGGCGCACGCGCGCCTGCGAGAGCAGCTCGATACCGACGCCGAGACCGATGTCAGGAGCAACCGATGAGTAACGAACTGTGCGCCGAGGTGACCGAACACATGGCCGACGTGCTGGACGGCTCGGCCGACCGGCGCCTGCTGGACCACATCGCCGAATGCGACAGCTGCCGCGACGCGCGCCACGACGCCGAGCGCGCGCGGGCGCTGGTCGAACGCGCCGGCGCCGACTTCGTGGCCCCTGCCGACCTGGAGGCACGGCTGGCCGCCGCGCTGGAGCGGCGCAAACCGGCGCCCGCGCCCGCGGCCCCACCGCCCGAACGCGCGTCCGCGCCGGCGCCGCGCTTGACCCGGACGGGCGGCTCACGGTGGGTGGGACGGGCCGCCGGCTTGGCGCTGGCATTCGCGGCGGCCATCGCGCTGGCCTGGCGCGTGAACCACCGGTCGACCAGCGGCGGCGACTCGCACGTCGCCGCGAACCCGTGGCACGGTCGGATCACGCACGTGTCGCGCGCCGGCGGCGGGACCGGCGGTCTCGCGTTTTGCGACGCGGGAAACGAGTCGTGCATGCCGATCGAAAAGGGCGCGGCCGTCGCGCCGGGCGTGCGCCTGCGAACCGACGAGGTGACGCGCGCCTTTCTGGAGCTCGACGATGGATCGCGACTGGCCCTCGATCGATCGACGGAGATCGTGTTCGGAAAGGACGGGCGGCGGGCCCATCTGGTGCGCGGCGCGATCGCCGCGGACGTCGCCCACCTGCCCTCCGCCGGCACGGCGCGGATCGATCTGCCGCAGGGCCGCGCCGACGTGCTGGGCACGAAGTTCGCCCTGCGCGCCGACGACGAATGGACGTCGGTCGACGTCAGCCGCGGCGCGGTCCGCCTGGAGGACGGGCGCGCGCGCAGCGTCACCGTGCGCGCGGGCGAGGAGGGACGGATCTTCACCGACCTGCCCCCCGACGTGGGCGCGGCGCCCGATCTGGGCGGCACGCTGGTGTGGGGCGAATCCGGCGGCCAGCCGCAGGAAGAGACCTCGGCGCGCGGCCTGGGCGAGCTGCGCGCGAAGAAGCCGGGCACCCAGCGCGAGCTGGATCGCGCCGTCCGGCTGAGCGGGCACGCCGTCAAGGTGCGCATCGCGGGCGCCGTCGCGCGCACCGAGATCGACGAGGTGTTCACCAACGACACGGGCGACGTGCTGGAGGGGATCTACCGCTTCCCGCTGCCGCCCGACGCCAAGATCGAACGGCTGGCGCTGGAGGTGGACGGCCGCATGGTCGAAGGCGCGTTCGTCGATCGAGATCGGGCCGCGGCGATCTGGCGCGGTGCGATCGTTCACGCCGCGCCGCAGGCGCCGAAGCCGAAGGAGGAGATCATCTGGGTGCCGGGCCCGTGGCGCGATCCGGCGCTGCTGGAATGGCAGCGCGGCGGGCGCTTCGAGCTGCGCATCTATCCGATCCCGCGGCACGGGTCGCGGCGGATCGTGCTGGCGTACACGCAGACGCTGAGCCCGACGGGCGGGATGCGCCGCTACGCGTATCCGCTGGCGCACGATCCGGCCGGGTCGACGCGCGTCGATCGCTTCGACATCGATGTGCAGGTGCGCGGGTACGATTCCAAGCTGGGCGTTCGCGCGTACGGCTATCCGCTCCGCCGTGACAAGGACAGCAACGACGGCGCGGCTGTGCTCGGGTGGACGGCCAGCAACTTCGTGCCCAGCGGGGATCTGCAGATCATGTTCCCGCCCGCCGACCGCGACGCGGAGCTGTCCGCGTGGGCCTACCACGCGGGCGGCAACGACCAGTCGCCGGCGATGTCGGCCGACGGCAGCTACGTCGCGATCGCGCTGCGCCCGAAGTTGCCCCGGGTCGAGGAGAACGCGCGCCGCGACTTCGCGCTGGTCGTCGATTCCAGCCGGTCGATGTTCGGCGAGACCTACCAGCGCGCGATCAAGCTGGCGACGAGGTTCGCGGCCGAGCTGGATCCGGCCGACCGCGTGACGGTGCTGGCGTGCGACAGCCAGTGCCGCGCGCTGCCCGGCGGTCTGGCGGCGCCGGGACAGGACACCACCGCGCGCATCAACAAGTTCCTCGCCGGCATCACGCCGGACGGCGCATCGGACGTCGCGGGCGCCGTCGCGGCCGCTGCGGCCGCCGCGGCCAAGAACGGCGGCGCGCTGCGCGTCGTCTACTTCGGCGACGGCGCGGCGACGCTGGGCCCCGTGCGTCCCGCCTCGGTCACGCGCGCTGTCGCGCACGCCATCCCGGCCGGACGCGGCACCGTCACCGCGGTCGCGATCGGCCCTGAATCGGATCTGCAGATGCTGGGCGCCGTCGCGCGCGGCGGGGGCGGCGTGGTGCTGCCGCACGTGCCCGGCCAGACGACGGCGGAGGCGGCGTTCGCCGTGCTCGGGTCGGCGTACAACAGCGCGCTGCGCGACGTGACGCTGACGCTGCCGGAAGAACTTCACGAGATCGCGCCGCGCAAGCTGGACACCATCGCGGCGGGCAGTGAGGCGTTCGTGGTGGCGCGCCTGGCGGGCGCCGAGGCGGCAGGCACGGTCGTGCTGAAGGGCAAGCTGGGCGCGCGCGACTTCGAGCAACACTACCCGGTGAAGATCGTGGCGTCGTCCGGCGCCGGCAACGCGTTCGTTCCGCGCCTGTTCGCGGCCGTGCGCATCGCGGATCTCGAGCGCGACGACGCGCCCGAGGCGAAGCAGCGCACGCTGGAGCTGTCGCGCCGCTTCAACGTCGCCAGCCGCTACACGTCGCTGCTGGTGCTGGAGAGCCAGGCGATGTTCCGCGCCTTCGGCCTGGACAACGCGCGCACGACGCCGGAGTGGACGGGCGAGGAGGCGAGCGAGGGGACGAGCGCCGACGGCGAGATCGCCACCGGCGGCGACGACGCGAAGCTGGAGAAGGCGGGTGGACTCGGCATCGGCCCCGGCAAAGGCTTTGGCGCGGGCGGCGGCGGCGTCGGCAGCCTGGGAACGATGGGAGCGATGGGCGGGCGCGTCGAAGGCGGGTATGCGAAGGCCTCCAAGAAGGCGGACGCCGCCGACAAACCTCTCGCGAATTTCGAGCGCAGAGCCGGGGCCGAGGAAACGCTACAGCGAGCCGAGAAGCCCGCGCCGAGCGCGCCGGCCGCCGCGCCCGCGCCGGCCGTAGCGGCACCCGCGCCGGCCGCAGCGCCACCCGCGATGCCCCCGGAAGCAACGCCGCCGGCGCCCACACCGCGGACGCCGCCCGCGCGGATGCCGCCGAGGCACAAAGCGGCGACCAGACCCGCGCCGCCGGTGCTGGAGATGCGGAACAACGTGTTCGTGAACCGCCGCCAGATGATCCCGATGCGGCGGATCTGGGAGCGCGTCGGCGCGGTCGTGACCGAACGCCTCGAGCCGCGCGCCGCGGGCCGGACCTCGATCGCCAGCCTGGAGGCGCGCCTGTCCACCGACGAGAACCGGCGCGATCTGGTGAAGCGGCTCTACACGCTGCACATGCTCGCCGATGACGTCGACGCCGCGGCCGACGCCGCCGAGCGCTGGGCCGGCAAGGCGCCGCTGGATCCCGAGGCGCTGCGCGCGCGCGCCGACGTCGCCGCCCGCCGCGGCGATCGTGACGGCGCCATCCGCATGCTCGGAAGCGTCGTCGAGGTCCGCCCCGAGGACGTCAAGGCGCAGGGACGGCTGGCCCGCCTCTGGCGCTGGGCCGCGCAGCCGGCGCTCGCCTGCCGGCCGCTGCAGGCGCTCGCCGAGCAGCATCCCGGCGACGCCGCGCGCGTGGTCGAGGCCGTTCGCTGCGCGCGCCGGGCGGGCCAGCAAGACCTGGCCGAAGATCTGCTGGCGGCGGCGGAGCCGAAGGCGGCCTCCGCGATCCACACGCTGCTCGAGCGGCCGGATCCGGACGACAACGGGCTTCGCGGCGACATGAGCGTCGTAGCCACCTGGTCGGGCGACAGCGATCTCGACCTGGCCATCGTCGATCCGCGCGGGCAGCGCGTCTCGTGGTTCGGCGGCCCCACGCGCGCGACGGTCAGCGCGCGGGACGCGGTCAGCGTCGGCCGCGAGGCGATCGCGCTGCGCGGCGCCGGTGCCGGCGAGTACGCCATCGAGATCGGGCGAGCGGGCGGCGAGGACGACGGCGAGATCGTCCACGGCGAGCTGACGGTGACCGTCGCGGGAACACGCCACCGGCTGCCCTTCACGCTGCGCGGCCAGCACGCGCGCGTCGCGCTGGCGAACATCACGCTGGTGCCGCGCCTGGTCCCGCTCGAGCCGTCGCCGGTATCGCCTTTCCTCCGATAGTCGCTCCGCGCCGCAGGCGCGGTGTGCGACTAGGTATTTTCTGTGGCCGGACCCCGCGCTTGGCGCGGGGCGGCCAGCCCGCGCGGATCGGCCGCTCGCGCCGGCCCTCGGACCGTTCGGCCGCCCCGCGTCCCCGTCCGTCGCTCGAAGCGGCAGCATGGGCACATGAGGAAGCGTCCGGCCTGGCTCCGGTTCACGTCGCTGGCAGCGTCATTCGCCGTGACCATCGCCGTCGTGCCGCGCGCGCTGTGCGGGCGCGCCGCCCAGCCGCTGTTCGAGGGCGAGCTGGCGGCGCAAGACCAGCTCGCGCGCACCGTCGCACGCGAGATCACCGCGGCCCCGGGCCGCCAGTTCTACCGCAGCGGATCGTCGCGCTTCGACGGCCAGTCAGCCGTCGCCATCTATCAGATGGCGATCCTGGGCATGGGCCAGATCATCCGCGAGCACCCGGAACGGCGCGACGAATACCTGCCCGCGATGCGCGCCGCGGCCGCGAAGTTGACCGACCCGCGTACGCTGCCCACGGCCACGCGCGCCTGGGGCCACAACGGCCTGACCTCGATGGAGCCCGGCGAGGGTCACGCGTACCTCGGCTACATCAACCTGGCGCTGGGCATGCTGCGCGCCGTGGATCCCGAGACGCCGTACGCGCCGCTGCACGATCGGCTGACCGCCGCGCTCGCCGACCGGCTGGATCGCGCGCCGACCGGCCTCATCGAGACGTACCCGGGCGAGACCTGGCCGCCTGACGTCGCCGCGGTCGCGGGATCGATCGGATTGCACGCGGAGGTGACCGGCGTCGATCGCCGCGCGCTGCTCGAGCGCTGGGCGCGACGGTTCGAGGCGTGCGCGCTGCACCGCTCGGGCTATCTGGTCCAGCGCGTGAAGACCGGCACGTGCAAGCCGGTCGACGCGCCCCGTGGCTCGGGCACGGCGGTCGCGTCGTACTTCCTGTCGTTCGCGGACGTGCCGCTGTCGCGGCGCCTGTTCGACGCCGTCCGCCGCGAGGGACGCGTGTGCGCGCTGGGGTTCTGCGGCATCCGCGAATACGCGCCGGGGTTCACCGGCAAGGGCGACGTCGACGCGGGCCCGATGGCGATGGGTGTCTCGGTGGGCGCGACCGGGTTCGGCCTGGGCGCGGCGCGCGCGCACGGCGACGCGGATCTGTTCCGCGAGCTTTACCGCAGCGCCTACCTGGTCGGCGTCCCGGTGGCCCGCGGCGGAAAGACCAGCTTTGCGGCAGGCGGCACGCTGGGCAACGCGCTGCTGCTGGCGATGCTGACCGCGAACCGCGTCTCCGACGCGCCAGGCGCGCGATGAAGCGCCGCGCGCTGTTCCTGGCTGCCGCCGTCACGGTCGCCGGAATGCTCCATGCCGTCGGCGGCCGCGCGCTCGCGGCGGCCGATCCGATCGCGGCGCTGCTCGAACACCGCGGCGCCGGCGTCGTCGCGGCGGCGATCTGTGTGGCGTTCGCGCGCCTCTTCTTGCTGTTCGTCGCGCCGGGCTGGGCGGCGCATCTCGCCCTGATGTCGGCGGCGCGCTGGCGTCACATGCCGCCGAAATAGCCCCCGATCGTCGACTGCAGACCAAACTCCGAGGCCTTGTAGTAATCCGTCATGCTGCGCTGGGAGACGAGGTCCGTGCTCAAGAACGGCCCACCGCCGATGAAGAAGTGCGGCGCCGGTTGAAAGATCACCGGAACGAACGCGGACAGCGTCACCTTGTAGCTGGGGATGCTGGTACCGCCGCCGGTCTGACTTTCGCTGGTGTGAGTGTATGCGATTCCCGCCCGCGGCCAGATCGAGGCCGTCGGCCCGATCGGGATGTTGTAGCCGATGCGCGGCGCCAGCCCGATCGTCGTGCTGTCCTGCGCGTCGTCGGAAACGAAACCGATCAGCAACTGACCGCCGACCGAAAGGCCGGCCGCGACGAAGTAGTCGATCGCCGGCGCAAGGGTGACCACCGTTCTATTCATGCTCGTTCCCACCAGGCTCTCGCTGTGGCGCAGGGCGACCAGCAGCAAATCACTGCTGATCGCGATCTGACTGACGGCGCCGAACGCGCCCGACGACGTGGCCGCGGCCGGTGGAGGCGCGTTTTCCGGCGGCGGCGCGTATCCGGGCGGTGGCGCTTCGCCAGGTGGCGGCGCCCCGCCGGGCGGCGGCGCGCCTTGCGGCGGCTGCGAACCGGGCGGCGGGTAATCCTGCGGATAGTCCTGCGGCTCCTGCGCGAACGCGGTGGCCGCGAGCAACGTCGCCAACGCCGCGAGCGCGAGAATGGGCCTCAGCCTCCTCATAAGTGACCTCCTCGTCGCAAACGACCTGTCGGGCCAGTGTCGACCACCGGCGGGCCGATCGCCAGTTTCCGCCCTCGCCGGTCAGAGCGGGCTGAACGCGGCGTCGACCTCGGCGTCGACCTCGTGCGACAGCGCGGTCGCCGCCGCCGTGTCGAGGATCTTCTGGCCGGCCAGCCAGGCGCGGACGCGGTCCAGCGGATCGCCGTTGTCGGCCACCACCGCTTCGATCAGCGCCGGTCCCTCGCCGCGACGCGCGCGACCCACCGCCGCGCGCGTCGCCGCGAACACCGCGAACAGGTCGTTGCCGTCCACGCGCACGCCATCCAGCCCGTAGGCCAGCGCCTTGACGGCCAGCGTCTCCGAAACGGTCTCCACCGACGCGGCGGTCGCGCTGGCGCCGTCGATGCACACGAACACGGCCGGCACCCGGAACACGCCCGCGAAGTTCAACCCGCTGTGGAAATCCTCGGCGCTGGTCGACTCGCGGTCCAGAAACGCCAGCGTCACGTGATTCGCGGTGCCCGCCTTCGCCTGCATCCTCATCGCCCACGCGATCCCCGTCGCGTGCGGCAGCTGCGTCGCGCGGTAGGGCGAGCCGGGCAGCACGCCCAGCGCGCGCGGAATGGGCTGCCCCGCCGCCAGCGCTGCCACCGTGTGGCCGCGCCACAGCGCCGCCGCCGTCTCGCGCCGGCCCGGGACGACGACGTCATCCGCCTCCAGCGCCGCAACCGCGCCGACGATCGCGGCCTCCCAGCCGCGCGTCCCCGGCGGCGCCTCCGCCGCGTCTTCGCCCGCGCGGGCGCGCGTCCGTCCGTCGAGCGCGCGCATGCGCAGCATGGTCCGGTAGCACTCGCGCAACGCCTCGGGGGCCAGCGCCGGAACGCCCGCGCGATCCGCCTTGCCCTCGGGCGACAGGATCGTTCCC
>Ga0207708_10000194_pt1 | contig 48077 bp, 51 predicted proteins | sample KBSK5101metaG_FD_184340 | JGI IMG/M metagenome (GOLD analysis project Ga0207708, IMG submission 184340) | Corn, switchgrass and miscanthus rhizosphere microbial communities from Kellogg Biological Station, Michigan, USA - KBS K5-10-1 metaG... | ecosystem: Host-associated > Plants > Roots >... | reverse complement strand
GCCCGATCACGTCCCCGGTCGGCCCCCCCGTCACCGGCGGCGGGGTCACGGGATGGAACCCCCCGTCCCCGCCCAGCGCCACCCCGCTGCCGCCGTGCTCGGGCAACGCCGCGATGTAGCAGCGCCCGGCCGGGTCCGTCAGCACCACGCCCCGGCGCGGCACGCCGGTCAGCCGGCGCGAGCTCACGGGCGGAGGCGCACGACGCGGGCCCGGCATTAGCGCCCTTCTCCCTTCTCCTTCGGTGGTGGCCCGACGAACAGCACGAACGGGTTGCGCGTGCGCCCCTCTTCCATCGCCACCCAGCCGCGGACCCAGTTGCGCGCAAACGCGCTCGGCCAGATCCCGCCCGAGGCCGGGCCGACCCATTCATTCGCCGCCATCCACAACGGCAGGTCGTTCTCGCCCTGCACGATCTGCCGGATCAACTGCTCCGAGGCCGAGAACAGGCGCGCGGCCATCGGCCCTTCGTAACGGCCGGGGTCCCCGTAGATGTAGCCCTTCACGATCGACGACATGTTGCGCCAGAGCACCAGCCCGTTCATATGCCCGCCGACCGTCTCCGCGGCGATGTGCGCGAACCACTCGAGCCAGTCGTCGTCGCCGAACTTCCCGAGCGCGTTGCCGGCCAGCACCACGTAGGCCGCCGGCAAGGTGTAGATCCCCAGGTAGTCGGCCATCAGTTTCCCGATGTCACTGATGGTGGCGTCCGCCGCGGCCGGCGCCGGCGGGGCATACGTGCCCAGCCGCTCCTGCAACGGACGCAGGGCCCCGACCAGGCGACTCGGGTTGGTCTGCTTGGCGACTTGCCAACTGTTCCACGTCGTGTTCCCGTAGCTGAAAAACGATAGCCACGACTTGAACGCCGGCCCGCCACGCTGCACCAGCGACAGGTCCTTGATCGACCCGCTGCCCTGGCTGTCGATCACCCCCTGGTCCGCCAGATGGATCGCGCGCTGCTCGTGCTGCTCGGGCGTGCGGTCCTCCATCGGATCGGCCATATGTTTCTCGTAGCCCCCGAGCCAGGTCGGCACGTCCGCGAACCGCTGCGCAATGTTGATGTGGTAGAGATACATCTCCATCAGGATCCGCTGGTTGTAGCGGTCGCTCGTCACCTTGCGGATCGCCACGTCGAACCAGCCGCCGGCCTTCTCAAAGTCCTGCCGCAATTGCACGGTGTCTTGGTTGTCGCTCAACCCGCGGTGCGTCATCAGGTCCGACTTCGAATTGATCCACCGCACCGTCTCGAGCATCTGCGTGGGCGAGCTCACCCAGGTCCAGAGCGCGCGCGCCACCCACTTCGTGCCGACCCGCTGCGCCCCGTTGATGATCCCGCCCGGCTGCTGCGCAGCGGTCCAGAACCCCAGCGCCAGCGCTGACATCTGCGCGCCCTGCCGCACATAGGACAACGCCTCTTCGCCGGCATGGCTGACCCCGTCGCCGATGGCAATAGCCTCGACCGTGGCCGCGATCTGTTCTTTCATCGGCGCCCCGATCGCCACGCGCAACGCCTGGTCCAGCGTCTGGTCCTTCAGCAACCGGTTGATGTCGAGGAACACTTCCCGGTGGGTCAAGTCGTGGATCACGTTGTCGACGTGGGTCCAGGCTACGCCCACCTCAAGTTTCATCGCCCCTTTGTAGTGCTCGACGCGCGGCTTGGTGAACCCCTGTTTGGTCGTGGCACTGAGGTAGCTGCCCTTCTTCATCTGCTCGAGCGCTTGCGCCGTCTCGTGCTGCTGCGCAGGGGTGCCGAGGCGCGGGTCATACATGATCGGGTAGTAGCCACCTGGCTGCTCGCCGAACTTCGTCAGAAACGGTTCAGCCGGCACCTTCTCCGGGCGCAACCCCGTCACGCGCTCCTGCAGGTCGGCGATCTCGGGCCAGAAGGTATTGATGTATGTGATCGTCCCGTTGACGTAGGCCCACTCCTGCTCGTTCAACGTGTCGATCACGAGCTCGTACTGCTGCCGGCTGAACCGGCGCACCGGGTCATGCAGCAGCCGGTCCTGCCCGGTCTTCGTGCCCCAGTAGGACGCGATGGCCAGGCGGGCCTCGCGCGGCATCGAGCCCACACCTTCGACGTGCATCTCTTCCTTGAGGCCGAGATACCCGCCCGGCAGCAACCGGATCAGACGGTCGAATTCGACGGTCGCCGCGGCCTTGCGCACCCGCTTCTGGTCCTCGGCCACGTTGAACGGGCGCACGAACGTATTCCAGAACAGCCCGTCGTCCTTGCCGCCGTCGAGGATCCGGGCAATGGCGCCCAGCTTCAGCTTGCGCGCATACTTCAGCCCGGCCTCCCGCCGCGCCTTGTCCTTGTCGGTGAAAAACTTCACGTCGTCGCCGTGCGGGCGGACCACCTGGCCGGCCTGCTCCACCAACCGGTCCCGCATCACGAGCATGTCGGCTTGGTCGAACAGTTTGGCGAAGTTGGTTTGCCGGCGGGCCCACTTCGCCAGCATGGCAATGTCGTCCGTCAGGTCGAGAAACTGCTCGAGCGGCAGGTCACGGTAGTCCATCGTCGTGGTGTCGTCCTGCACCATCGGCGACAGTTCTTCGACCGGGTCCCCTTCCCCTTTCCGCCCCGCCAGCCAGGGCCCGATCGCCGGCCGGTTGGCCAGTGTATCCGGCCGCACGCTGGCCAACCCGTAGCGCGACACGAACCCGTTGATCTGCGCCAGGAAGTTCCCGCCGGCCTTGCCGAGCGCCTGCTGGACGGTGGTCTTTTCCAGCTGCTTCATGGCTTGTTCACGCTTGGCGATCTGCTGCTTGGCGTTCATGGCCTCGCGATACAGCACCAGGTTCGTGAGCTCGAGCGTCTTCTGGTGCGCGGCCGTTTCCCAGTCTCCGCGCGCGGCAGCCTCGACCGCCAGCCGCGAAGCCTTCTGCATCGCCGCCCAGTAACGATCCGGGCGCAGCTTCCCGATCTGGGTCACCGCCAACTGGCCCTGCACCGCCGCCAGGATCGCGGCCCGCGAGGGAATGGCCCCGCGCATCCGGGCCGCCGCCGTGCGCCGTTCCGCGCGCGCCTCGCGCAGGTCCCGGGCCAGCGCGTCCCGCTCGGCCTTGGCCTGGTCGGTCTTGACCTTGGCTTCGCGCCGGGCCTCGGCGACGAACGGCGCCACCTCCCGCTTGCGCGCGGCGATGGCGCGGAGCTCGGCCTCGATCACCACCTGGCGTTTCTCGTTGGTCACGGCCTGCTCGGCCGCCTCGCTCAATTCATTCGACAGCAGCAGGGACCCGTGCTCGGCCAGCATCCGCCGATCCGTCTCGACTTCGATCACGGCCTGCATGTCCGGGGCTTCGGTCAGCGCCGTCACCATCTGGTCGCCGCCGGCGAACCCGAACATCTCGGCCAGGTCTTTCGGGTCCGTCCCCACCTCGCCGGGTTTGGCGAAGATCCCGCGCCACCGCTTCTGCAGCGCCTGCACGCGCTCCTTGCCGTAGAGCACCACGGCCGCGGCCCGGTCCATCCGCGACGGCACCGGCGGCTGGCCCGGGGTCAACGACTCCCCGCCGGGCGTGGTGCCCCGCCGCATGGCCGCCACCGCGCGATACACCGGGCGCTGGTGCACCTCGTCGGTCACCTGGGCCTGGACGTTGGCGCGCTGGGCCTGCCACGCCTCGGTCTGCTCGCGCGCCACCTCCTGCTGCAGTTGCGCGTCGAGCGTCTCGATCGCCTCGGTGTGCGCGTCGACGCCGGCCTGCCGGTAGGCCGCGAACCACCCCGGCGACATCTTCGCGTCTTTCTCGGTGGCGAAGAGCGGCACCACGTGGCCGTCCGCCTCGGCCTCGGCGATCTCCGCGTCGGTCGCCAGCAGCCGGTCGAACACTTTCTTGAGCTCGGGATGCACCTCGCCGCCGAGGCGCACGTAGTTCTGGTAAACCCGCAGCAGCCAAGTGCGGAACGCCACGAACAGGTCCCGGTGCTGGCGGCTCGGGGCGTGGCCACTGCGCAGGTAGGCCACGAACTGGTCGGCCCAGCGCTCGTGCTGTTCGGTCGTGAGCTCGCCGAACGAGCGGGCCCCGAGCGTCTGCAGCGCCTTGTTGTAGTTGGCGATCACGCGCGCGTGCCCGGGCGTGCGCTCGGCCTCGGGCACCTTCAGGGCCCGCTGCGCGGCGTCGTGCAGCACGCGCATGAAGGCGTGCCCGAGCTCGTGCAGGGCGGTCGACGGGTTGGCCTGCGTGAACAGGTTGATCCGCATCTTCCCCGTGCGCGGGTTGTATTGGAAACTGCCGCGCCGTTCCTCGTCCTCTTGGAACAGCACGTCGAGCTCGGCCGCGAGCTCGCTCACCACCTGTTGGCGTTGACCCGGCTGATACTCGACCACGTCGAGGCCGGCCTCCTGCAGGCTCTTGCGGATGTTCGGGTCCACGTCGTGCGGCACGACCGCCGCCTTGAATTCCGAGAGCGCCACGCCGCGCGTGTGCTTCACCTCGAAATACTCGGTCGGCATGGTTTTGAGGCTGGTCAGAAAGTCGCCGATGCGCGTCTGCACGTCCGCCGGGACGAACGTGTAGCCGAACGTCTGCAACGCCGCAGTCAGCCCGACCCGCGGGGCCTCTTCCAGCACCGCCAGGGTCGCGTCGATCGGCGGATCAAAGTCCTCGGAATACGGGTCCAGTGCGCGGTGAAGGTCGAAGAGCTCGGCCTCGGCCTCGGCCTTCACCGTCTGCATCTGCTGCTTGGTGACTAACCGGCCAGCGGCACTGCGAACCGCCGCCAGGGTCGTGAACCGAGGCGTGACCCGCGCGCGCACCTGGCCCATGCCGTAGACGTTGCCGATGGTTTCGCCGCCGCGCAGGTTCTTCTTCATGGCGGCGACGACGTTCTTCAACGTGTGGGGCTTGGTGAGTTGCCGGCCCGCGCGCCCGCGAGGCGCGACGATGTGCTCTTCCACGTCGAGCAGGTCCCACTCCGCGGCCATGTAGTCGTCCCATTGCTCGCGCAAGCCGACACTGTCGATCAGGGACGAGAGGTTGTCGCGTGTTTTGGAGAGGTTCAGGCTCTCGGAGCGCTCATAGGTGATCGGCTTCGGTGGTGTGATCCCGTGCCGCTCGAGAAAGTCATACCAGAACCCCAGGATCTGGTAGAGGCCCTGCTGCCCGCCAGCTTCGATCTGGCCGGTGTCGTAGTCGCGCTGCCCCGTGACGCTGGCCCACTTCGCCACCAACGCGTTCAGCTTCGTCGTTGCGCTCTTCGCCAACTTGTAAGCGATGTGGGGGTAGCGCGGGCTGTAGATGTCCGCGCCGAACACCTGGGCCCCGCGCGCCGGGTCCGCCAGCGTCTGGTCCCCCAGCAGCGTGATGTCCCCGTAGCCCTGGATCGGCCGGTCCCCGGGCGTAATGGCCATCGACGGCACCGCCAGGTAGCCCTGCAGCGCTCGCAGCGCCTTGCGCAATTTCGACTGACTGACGTTGTGGTGCAGCACCAGCCGCGGCGGCTGCGGTTCAACCGGCTGGCCGAATTCGTCGACCCCCAGACCCAGCGCCTGCGCGGCGTCGGCGAAGGCTTCCGGGGTCACCGTGCGGTCGTCGGCCAGTGGCAGCAGTTGGCGGATCACCGCGTTGCTGGCGCGCTTCTCTGCGGCGGTCGTGGACGGCAGGCGGATGCCCACGTCGCGCAGCGCCACCGCCAGGCCGGCCGGCGAACTGCTCAGGCCGCGCGTGCGATAGAGCTCGAGCGCCTCGGTCGGGGTGCCCCGGCGCTCGAGCGGCTGCCCGAGCTCGTCTATGTCTTCGTCGGCGAAGGGGTCGACTTCTTCGGCGGCGGAATCAACGCCCAGGCCTGGTCGTATTCCACCGCGTTCCGCGGCACCTTGCCCTCCAATTGCCGCGGGATCGTCGAGCGTAGCTCCGGGTCGAGCGGGAAGTCGGGCCCCTCCCCCATAGTGCAGGCCGCCAGGTAGCTCGCCTTCGTCAGGGGCCAGCCCTGCTCCAGCATCAGCCCAAGATGGTCGTCCCATCGGGCGCGTTCGTTCAATTCGTGCAAGGATCTTTCGTCGAGTGGCATTGATGTCTATTGTGCCAGAAGTAAACTCGGCCCAGATGGCCTGCACGTCGGTCAGCAGGACCTTCTCTGCCTGGTTCTTCACTCTTTTTTCGGCGGCCGGGAACAGCAGGCGCACCGCTTCCCAGGTCACCGACTGCACCTCGCGCGCGGTGATCGGCGGCAACCCCTGCGCACGCCGCTCGTCGGACAGTTGTTTCGCCAACCGGAAGTAGCCCTCGGCCACCACCACGTTCAGGCCCATCAACCCGTTTTCCTTGATCCCGGGCGGGGCGTCGAGCGTGTTGGCCACGAACCGGTCGGTGCCGGCCAGTGGCTGCATCACGAACGCGGCCGCGGCGTGCGTGTCGATCGTCACCACGTTGGCGTTCGACGGGTCCACCAGGTTCATGTAGAACGACCGCACCTTGTGCTTGCCGCCGAGGCGCGCGTGGATGTTCAGCGCGCTGCCATTGTCCAGCACCGCGATGGCATTGGCGATCTGCGGATAGGTGCCCCAGCCGACCCGCATGTCTTTCGTGCGCCCGCGCGCGTCCGGGTTCGTCTGCATCCGCTCTTGAAACCCGCCCTCGGGCGTAATGACGTGATACCAGCGCTGGTCCGCGTTCTGCTGCTCGTCCACCTCGCGCAGCATGATGGCCTTGCCGGGATAGCCGATCTCGGACCACGTCCGCCCCAGGTAGTTCGCCTCGGCGTAGGCGATCTTCTTCTCCTGCGTGGCGCGCGTGAGCTCGAGGTTCTCCTTCTGTTTCTTGGTCAGCTTCTGCGTGCGCACCCGCTTGGCGAAGCTGTCGAACATCGCCTGGTCGAAGTCGGGGTTACTGAGCTCTAACTGCGCGAACAGGTCCGCCACCCGGAACGCCAGGTTCATGTTCTTGAACCAGTCCATCTGCGGCGACAACGAGGCGATCAGGGCCGCGCCCTGGTTGATCGACAGGTTGTGCCGGTCGGCAATGCGCTGCGCGAGGTTGTGCCCGCCCTGATACCAGAGCCGGGCGCGCTCGCGGATCTCCGGTTCGAACAGGTCCCACAGCCACCGCAGGTTCTCGGTGCCGCGCTGGATGAAGTCCTCGATCACGCGCCGGTCGCTCCGGCGCTTCTCCTGCGGGGTGAGCATTTCGAACGAGCGCAGCTTGTCGGCGTAGCGCTTGATCGCTTTCGGATGCGAAGCCAGCAGCACCGGTAGCTGCGTCGTCAGCGGGTCGGTGGCCGGCTGCGCGTCCGGGCCGTCTGGCACGCGCGTCGAGATATACAGCACCCGGCCCACGAACTTCAGCGGGGCCACGGCCAGGTTGTAGAGGTTCAGTTTGTAGGCTTTGGCCTTGGCCTTCTTCGGCTTCGGCGCCGGCTCCGCGCCGGGCTCGACGGGCTGGTCGAATTCCTCGAGTGCTTCGTCTCGCGCGATCCCGACCGCTTCGCGCGCGTCCTCGAGCAGCCCGGCCGGCAGGACCTGCTCGGCCTCGTCGCTGGCCAGCCAGTCCTCAAGCGAGCGCGCCACGTCGGTGTCGGCGCCGGTGTTCTGCGCCACGTCGCTGACGTTGCGCGTGGCCTGCGCAAACGCCTCCAGCACCCGCGTGGCGGCCTCGTCGCCGAGCCGCTCGCCGAGCTCGCGCTCCTGCTGCTCGGGGTCGAGGATCCGCCAGACAGCGTCCTCGACCGCCGCGGCCTGCGCTAGGCTGCGCTGCTGCTCCGCTGCTGCGGTTTCGGCTTCGGCCGGTGCGGTGACCGCTTCAGCGGCTTGGCCGGGTGGGATGGTGGTGTCTGGGGCGGGGCCGGGGCCAGGTGCAACTCCGGGCCCAGCAGCAACCGCCGCAGCCGCTCCCTGTCGAAGGGCATTCTGTGCCTCATCTTGGGGCACCTGACCCTCAAGCGTCAATGGCTGGGGTGTGCCCGCCTCGGGGGCGACTGCACTGGGTGTGCCAGTCGGGGCCGCCGCCGGGCGCGGGCGGGCCGCCGCCGCGATGCGCGGGTCGATCGTGCTGCGCACCACCAGCCCGTAGTCGGCGGCCAGGGCGCGGATGTCCTCGCCCATGTCGACCGCCGTCTGCCCGACCCCGGCCGCCCACAGTCGCGCCACCTTCACCGCGTCCCCGCGGGTGTAACGCCGGGTCAGCACCAGTTGGTCGGCAATGTCCTTGGTGACCGCCGCCAGTTGCTGCTGCGGCGTCTGCGGGGTTGGCTCCGCGCCCTCCACCGGGGCCCCGGCCTCGGCCGGCGTGTCCTCGAGGTTCTCGAGCTCGCCGATGGCCGCGCGCGCCTTGGCGAATTCGCGCGCCTCGATCCCGTTCCACTCCCGCGGGGCCACGCGCAGCATGTCCGCCAGCGCCGTGTTGTGCTCGGTCGGCGCCAGCATGGTGCCGTAGCGTTCGATCGGGATCTGGAGGTCGACGCCAGCCTGCTTCGCTTTCTCGAGCGCGCCCGCTTCCCCGAGCACCGAGTCGGCCATGCCGTCCGGGTCAATGTCCTGCTTCTGCCAGTACTGGTCCCAGAGGTCGGTCGGGGCGTAGACGTAGGGGATGGAGCGCCCGGCCGCGCGCTTCAGAAAGGCCTGGGCGGCCTCGGGCGCGTCCTTGACCGTGTCGCTCGCCGCCGCCACGTCGCCAAACGTCGTGAAAAACTGCGTGATCGCCGGGGCGTCTTTGGCCTCGCGCACCCCGCGCACCGCCTGCGTGCCGGCCGGCAGCCCCACGACCAGCGACATGGACGTGGCCGCCTCGAGGTATTCGTTTTTGACTTCGGTGACGATCTCGGGGAGCGTGCGGTGCGTCGGCTCGTCCTCGGTGGCGGCCTTGCCGAGCTCTTGGGTGACGATGGCCACGATCCGCTGCAGCGCCTCCATCGGCGCCTCTTTCAAGAGCAGCGTCTGGGCATACACCTTGCCGGCGTGCGCGAGCGCGGCCACCACCGTGCGCCGGCGCAGGATCTCCTTGATCGCCCGGCGCCCCACGGCCCCGACCATCTTCTGGCCGACCGGGGTCTTCTTGAACGCCTTCACGAGGATCCCGATCTCGCCCACCTCGAGCACCCCGTTGATCGCGCCACTGGCCAGGGCCGCCGCGCGTGCCGCGTCCGGGTCGATCTTGCGGCCCTGCGCGTCTTCGAAGTCCTTGAATTCCTTCCAGGCCGCGCCGGCCTCCTGCGTGGCGGTGTCCTCCCAGATCCCGACCCGGCCCGTGTAGCCGGCGGCGATCGACCCGACGCCGCGAGCCACCGTCAGCGGGGGGCCAATGGCCCCGCGCGCCAACAGCGCGGCCCCGCCGCCAACCACGAACCCCCCGGCGTAGCCCATCGCCGCGCGCCGGCCGCCGCTCGCCATGCCGAGGATGATGTTCGGCAGCACGCCAATGTTCCCGGTGACCGCCTTGCGCCACCACTGGTTCCCCACGTCGAAGTCGCTGTTGACCGCCACTTCGTTTTCCAACTGGAGCATCGTCTGCTCTTCGGCGTCGGTCAGTTTGTAGCCCTGCGCCTCCCGCGCGCGCAGGATGTTGGCCTCCCGTTCCGCCATGCCCGTCCACCAGGCACGGGACGGCATGGTGGACAGCCACTCCCAGAGGCCGAGGCGCGGCAGTTCGCCGGGCTTGCCGCTGATGGCCGCGGCGTCCGGGTGCTCGGCCAGCCACGACGCCAGGCCGGGCGAGCCGGCCGTGATCGCGCTGTAGGGCACCAGCGCCTCGCGCGCCTGCTTCTCGAGCGCTGGCACCTGCTGGCTGTCGATCCAGGCCGGCGGCACGCCCAGCACCTTGCCAATGCCCTGCGCCTTGACGCGCGCGTCCCGGTCCTCGTCCTGCGCCTTGAGGCGCTGCGCCCGCATCCGGGCTTGCAACGGGTCGATCCAGTCGCCGCTGACGACCTCGTCGTAGGGGTTGAACGGGCGCGGGGTCGCCGGCTTGACCGGGGTGGGCCCCGGCGGCAGGGCCTTGACCGCTTCGTCGTAGGGGTTCTGCGGCATCAGCGCGGCCCCTGCAGGCGCGGCGTCGTGGCGCGCGACGGGGGCGCCGGCTTGACGTAGGCTTCAGCCGCTTCGACCGTCTTGAACTTGCCCAGGTGGTTCCCGGTCTGCTTGTATTGCGCGATGGCCGCCGTGGCGCTCAACGGCCGGCCGTCCGGGGTCACGGTCGGGATCAGGACCTGCAGCCCGCCGTCTTGGTAGGTCATCGTGCGCGCCAGGTTCGCCTGCGTGACGGTGCCGACCTCGACCGGTTTCACCGCCGACTGGGGCTTCGGCGCGGCGGGGGCCGCGGGGGCCGCGGGGGCCGCCGGCGTCTGGCCTGGCAGCGCCGGCGCGCTCGGCTTGCCGCCGACCCCGTATTTGCCCAGTTGGGTCCGATACGCCGAGGTCACGCGCCCATCTGTGGCCGCGTTGCGCACCGGGTTCTGCGGGTTGTGGTGGTTGATCGACTCGACGATCTCCTGCACGTCCGCCGCCGGGATGTCTTCGAACCGGATGTCCGACCCCCGCCGCACGTCCTTCGACCAGAACAGCGGGTTCGACAGCGTGTGCTGCACGAGGTTCTGCTTAATGATCTGCTCCCACTCGGGGACCGTCACCGGCTTGCCGTTGCGGCCGGGCGCGAAGGCCAGGATCCGGCCGTCCAGCCGCACCCGCGCCATGATCTCGGCCGTGCGCGGGTCGTTCGGCTTCATGTCGTTGGCGGCCAACTGCGCCTTCCACACGTCGGCGAAGGTGAATTCGCCGGCGTAGATCTCGGCCAGTTTTTTGTCTTCCCCGGCCAAGGCCGCCGCGCGCCCGCGCAGCGCCTGCTCGTAGTCCTCCTTGGTCAGGTAGCCGCGGATCCCGGGCGCCTCGAGCTTGAGCGCAGCAAACGCCTTCGGGTTCGTCGACGCCATGGTGATGATCCCGGCCAGGACATCCGGGTCGCTCACCTTGGCGTAGGGGGACGGCGGCCCGCCGCTCTCCCGACTGGCCTGGATGTTGGCGATCACCGCGTTCCAGTGCGTGGTTTCGCTGCTGCCAAAGTCCTTGCGCCAGTGCGCCGGGATCGACAGAAACGTCGGGTTGCGACTGTTCAGCAGGATCTGCGTGATCTCGTGGTCGCGCGCCTTGATCGCCGCGTTCTCGGCCATCTGGTCGTCGGACTGTTCCTGCCGGATCAGGTCGAGCACCAGGTCCCGTTTCTTGCCCGTGTATTGCTGCTTGGCCGCTTCGCGCTGCTCGCCGACCGACAGGCCTGACTTGTCCAGCGTGTCGAACGCCTCTTGCGCCTGCGCGGTCAGGTCTTCTTCGTCGACCAGCTTCTCGAGGTCGGCCAGCTTCTCGCCTTCGATGGCCCCCTGCTGTTTCGCCGCTTCGAACAGCGTGCGCGCCTTCTTGTTCTGCTTGGCCACGACCAGCGCGTTGATCGCGCCCACGTTGACGTTGCTGCCGAACACGAACTTGGCGCGGTCGGTCTTCTCCTTGCCCCAGCCCAGGAGCCGGCCCTGGTCCTCGATCGCCGCCATCCCCTCGCGAATGTGCTTGGTCATTTGCAGCGGGTCCTGCACTTCCGCAATGGCCAGCGACTGCGAATTCTCGATGCGCGCCGTGTTCTCGTCCACCATCAGTTGTTGCTGCTCGCCGCTGGTGTGGCGGTAGAGCGTCAGCATGGTCGAGTCTTGGAGCTCGGCGTTGATCTCTTCCCAGGCCAGGCGCTGCTCCGGGGTGTTGATCTCGGGCTCGATGTCCTCCCCGAACTTCTTGAGGTCTTGCTGGGCCTTCTCGGGCAGCAGCAGCGCGTTCTCGCCCTTCACGGTCAGGTAGCCGGTCTTCGGGTCGTAGATGTTCTGGCGCTTCCACACGTCGGCGCGGTTCTTCAGGCGCATGACGGCGGTGCGGTTGGCGTCGGCGCGGGCCTGCTCGGCGGCCTCGATCCGCGCCCGTTCGAACCGGCCGGCCAGGACCCCGCCGGTGTAGCCGACCTGCTGCAGCGCTTCGCCGACGTTGCCCTGCGCCTGCGCCAGCGCGGCCCCGGCGGCCACCGGGGTCAGCACCGCCCGGCGCCGAGCGTTGGGGAGCGGCTGCGGGCCGACTTCGCGATGAATGCGTGGCACCGTTGGCATCAGCGTGGTCCCGGAATACGCGGCAGGGTATACATCTTCGACGGGTAGTTCTGCGCCCGGTTGACCAGCGGCTGGCGGTCACCGGGGTGCCCGTAGCCATAGCGCGCCATGGAGTAGTTCAGGCCGGTCGTGAGGATCCCGCCAGCGCCCTGGATCAGCGCGGCATTCGCCTGCGCGCGCCCAGCCGCCGCCAACTGCACGCCTTCCTGCCGCGCATACAGCGCCCGCTTCCGGTTGTCGTAGGCCTCGACCTGGTAACCCCAGGCCGTGCGCGCGGCGTTGCTCGTGATCTGCAGCGCGTCCATTTCCGCCACCGCCGCGGTATCCGCCTGCACCGCCAGGGCGCTGCCGCTCGACACGTCCACGCCCTGGCCGGCGTAGCCCGCGCGCTGCGCGCCGATCACCCCTTCGATCTGTTCCTTGTAGCGGTCGGCTTCGACCGCGCCCTGCTCCTTCGCCTCCTGCGCGCTGATGTCCGCCACCGCGGCGTTGTAGTCCATCAGGTCGGCTTCGGCGTTGGCGGCGGCTTGCGCGGCTTTGCCGCCGCGCCGGGCCGCGCGCACCGACTGCGCCGTGCCGGCCGCACTCGTCGCGGCCGAGGCAATCAGCAGCGCGGTCGTGATCGATATGCCAGGCATGTCAGGCTCCCACTTCAATGAACGGCAGCAAGGCCAGGATCGTCAGCGGGGTCGGTTCGGTGTGCCGGATGATGAAGCGCCCTTCGTCGTCCCACGACGCCAGAATGCTCATCTCGAGCGACTGGCTCACCAGCACGCCGGGCGTCTCCCAGGTCTTCCGCTGCTGCTGCGTCAACGTCGCCTCGGTCTTGCCGGCCCAGAACCCCTGCACGCTCCGGTCGACGATTGCCGTGATCCCCTGCACGCGCTTCTTTTTCGCGCGCACGTTGCTGCCCTCCACGTCGAGGCTCAGGCTTTCGAACGTCGGGTAGGGGATCGGCAACCCGACATGCACCACGCTGGCGGCACTCGGCAGCGTGATCGCGTTCCCGCTCACCACGTAGCCGCCGGTCGTTTCGTGGCCGTTGGCCAGCACCACCCCGTCCGCCACGACCGCCACGCGCATCCCGTCCAGATGCGACAGGATGTCGATCGTGGTCGTCTCTGACCCGCTGTAGGTCACGCCGCTGTCGGCGAAGAGGCAGCGCGCGGCGAGGTTCGCCGCGGTGATCCCTTCGCGCTGGGCCAGGCGCTCGATGTAGCGCGTGTCGTCGCTGCCAACCGTGCGCCGGACCACCAGATACAGCACGTCCCCGGTTTCCTCGGGCAGCACGCAGATGTCTTCGATCACGTCCCCGTCGCCGGTCGTGTGCCGGTGCCACGCCCAGACGTTCTCGGTGGGAATGAACGTCAGCCCGAGCAGCACCCCGTCTGACCCGAGCGCCCACACGATCGAATGCGGGTCTTTCGAGTAGACCACCTTGATCACCGTGCGCGACTCAAACAGGTGTTGCGCCATGACCGTCAGGTCGGTCACCGACGTGCCCTCCTGCCCGCCGAGGTCGAACACCAGCACCATGTGCCCGCCGCGGTGGATATACACCGCGCTGTTGCCGACCGTCGTGGCCGGCGCGCGCGCGGCCCCGCCCTCGCCCTGGTTGCGCGCGTTGATCGCGTCCGGCCGGATCACCCCGTCCTGCCCGTCCCCGAACAGCACCACCGGCCCGCTCTCCGTCAGCAACACCAGGTTGTCGAGCGGCACGAGCTCGCGCACCACGTTGTTGTCGTTCGACGCCAGCGTGAAACTGATCGCGTCGTCGTCTTGGATCGGCGAGCTCATCGTGAAGTTGGAGCGGAACCCGGTGCGACTCATCTCGACGCCGGCCGGGTTGTTGTCGGTATAGCCGAACACCCGGCGCTGCTGGTAGATCGTGCTCATCTCGGGCTTGTCATACGTGCCGGCAAACGGGTTGCGCTGCACGGGTGGGGTGCGCGTGAAGTCCGGCGCGAATCCCACGTCCTTGAAGTTCTCCTGCTCGGTCGCCTTGCCGATGTAACCGAACGTGTTGTTCCCGAACGGGTCGAGGTAAACGTTGTATTCGACCGCGCCGGCCACCGCGGTCCACGTCAGCACGACCGGGTAGCTCTCGGTCGGGATCTGCGTGTTCGCCACCACGATCACGGCAGACGGCAGGCTCTCTTCGTAGGTGACCTGGTCCACGGCCGTCACGAGGTAGCGGAACGTGCGGTCCCCCGGCACCGGGTCGTGGCTCGCGTCACTGCCGGTCGGCGGCTGCGACGGTTCGCCCTCGAGAAACGAGTCGGTCGGGGGCGCGTCGATACTCGGGTCCGTCTCGACCGGCACCAGCACCCAGCGCGGGGCGCTCGCCAAAGTGTTGGTGTTCTGGAGTTCCATCGGCGCGAACCCCGGGTGCGTGATCGTGATCAGCGCGCCGGTCTGGCTGAACCGCAGCGGGGCCGGGCTGTTGAACGCGCCAGACGGATACGGGGTCGGGATCTCGTAGATGGTGCCCGGCAGTGGATACCAACTGCTGTCGCTCGGGTCGGTCGGGTCGCTCCCGCTGTTGTCCGCGGTGGCGTAGTAGATCACGCCGCTGATGGTCACGAGGTCGCCCTGCAGGTAGCTGTCGCTGCCGCTCCAGGCCGGGACCGTGCTCTCGAGGATCTCGACCGGGGCGCCGTTCTGATGGAACCGGAAGTAGTAGTCCCCGGCCTCGATCAGCACGGCCTGGTCCGCGGCACTGAACGTCCACGGGTAAATGAACACCAGGTTCTCGGGGTCGCCGGCCGTGGCGACGTATTGCGTGCCGGCACGGTTGCTGATCCCGCCGCTCTTGCGCACAAAGAAATTGACCAGCGCCCGGCAGCCCTGCGTGTAGCGCGCCACGTCCGCGCGCGCGTGCAGGCTCGGGTCGAGCTCGCCACCACTGAAGGCGCGCTGGAACGCGTAGTCCGCCAGGCCCATGGCCTACGTCCGGCTCCGGGTCCAGCTGGCCTGCCCGTGCGGCGGCTGCTGTCCCTCCTGCGCGGCCACGGCCTTGGCCTGGTCGAGGATCAGCATGAACATCTGCATACACTCGGTGGCGGTCTTGGCGGTGCGGGTCAGGCCCGGCGCCATCAGCCCGGCCAGCCGCCAGCCGAGCGCGTCTTCGAACAGCGCGTCGAAGAAGTCCTCCGAACATTCCACCAGGGCCGTGTATTCCAGCACCGCATCCGGCACGTTGGTGTAGATCAACGGCACGTCGTTGACCCCGTTCCACGTGCGGCCGACCCGGAATTCCTGCGGGGCCGGGTCGAACCCGCGCCCGGCCCCGCCTTCGGTCACCAGCCGGCGCGCGTGCAGGCAGTCGATCGGATACCGGTAGGCGTAGACCCACTCGTCGGCCACCACCGGGTCGCTGTCGCTGCCGTCGACGAGGTTCATGTAACCGTCGACCGCATCGGCCCCCCCGGCATACTTGGTGGCGAACGGCCAGTCCCAGTGCCGCAGGGAGGCGCGCAGCGCCAGGTCCCAGAGCTCGGCTGCGGTGTAACCCTCGGCGGTGGCTTCGTCGAGGTCGGTGATAAAGCGCGTCTGCCCCAGTTTGGCTAGGGCCTGGTTCGTGATCTGGAGGCGGGTAGACACGCAGCACTCGCAAACGTCGGGGGCATTCGTGAAGGTCACCGTGACGGTTTCCCCGACTGACACCGTCAGGTTCACTGAGGCACTGCCGTTCGACACCACCGTGCTGGTCAGGTCCCAGCCCTCGAGCGGGGCTTCGCTCACCCCGTAGCCGGTGCCGGCCGGCACGTCATTGAACGTCATCGACTCGCCGGGGCCAAGCGTAAACGTCGGCGGGTCGAAGGCGTCCGGCGGGGACATCGTGAACGTGAACACCGGGCTGTCGCTCGACGCCTCGGCCAGTTCCGCCTTCAGCACCATGAGCGTGCCGGTGGTCGGTTCGACCACGTCGCTGTCGCTGCCACTGCTGTCCGAGTCCGATGTGACCGGCGTGCCCATCTCGGCCGGCAGCGCCCAGAACGGGCACGAATGTTCCGGCCCGAACAGTTCCGGGGTCGGGTCATCCGGGTCCACGTAGCCGAACGTGCTGCGGGCCTGAATTTCGAAGTCCGCCCCGACCACGTCCCCCGTGTTGGGGTCCAGTTCGCGGTAGGTGTTCGTGAAGATGGCCGGCACCCCGGCGTAGAGCTCGCTCTGGTTGAACAGCCGCAGCCAGAACATGTCGGGGTCCGACAGGCTGTGCGCGATGCGCGGCCGGCTGCTGCTGCTGCCCAGGATCGTTACGTCCCACGTCGCCAACTGCGTGCCGTCGCCGTCGTAGTGCCGGAACGTCACTACCTGCGGGGCCGTGCTCTTGTCGAACCCGAACACGAACGTGCCGTCCGACAGCGCCAGCGCCTCCTTCAACGGCCGCCGGCCCGTGATGCCGGGGGCCCACTCGCCCAGGTCGATGTCGTCCTGTAAGTTCCAGGCCTTGATCGGGGCCCCGGCGGCGTCTTCCTGATAGAGCAGGATCGCGTTCAGCAGGCCCAGCGACACCACCATACAGCGCGGCGTGACGCCAATGTCGCGGGTAAACCCGGTCAGTTCGCCCGTGGCCCCGTCGATGCCGTAGACGATGCCATCGACCGCCGTGTAGAACGTATCCTGGCGGTTGCTGGTGATCGGGCACTCTGGGTTGAAGTCCGTGTCCAGCCCGGCGGTCGTCGCCACCAAGGCCGGCGTCGGGTCATACAGGTGGTAGTGCCCCTCATCGAGGTCGAGAATGAGGCTGTAGCCGTTCTCTAGGACGGCCCCGCGTTCGCAGGCGATGAACGTCGGGGTGACGTAGAGCACCCGCCCGTCCTCGGCACTCAGCACCACGCCCGGCACGTAACTGCCGTCGCTGCCCGTGGCCCAGGTGTCGGTCGGGATAAACAGGCTGCCGATGGGCGCACCCACGGTCGGCGCGCTCTCGATGGTCAGCGTGAGGGACAGCCCGACGTTGGGCGTCGTCACGCTCGCGTCCATCACCTTGAACCAGTAGGTGACGCCTGGCACCACCGCCAGCACGCCCACGATCTTCTCGCCTTGAATCGGGATGCCCCATTTGGCCGTGAGCGCATCCGGGTCGTCGCCCCAGTAGGCCTGCGTCAGTGGATTGAATTCGTCGCCGTCCGTCTGGTGCCGCACCGCCAACTGCCGGTCGGCTTCGACTGCGGTGTATTTCCACCAGAGGGTTTCGACGGTATCGACCGGCGCCTCGACCGTGATCGTGTAGGGGAGATACTCGATCTCGATTGCGTCAGCCGCGCTGGTGTTGAGGTTCGGCACGGCCGGCCTGCGCTACTCCAGCAGTTTGTCGGGGTCGTCCACCGGCAGGGCGGTCGGGTCCGCCGCGCGCGGGTCCAGCGTCGGCCGCGTCCCCTGCGCCGTCCGCGGCATTCCCGGGATCCCGCGCTTCACCGCCGCCGCGCGCGGGAACGGGAACGGGTCCGGCGCAAACGCCTTCGGGTCCTTCGGCGGCACCTCGTCGGTCACCTCGAGCATTTGCCCGGGCTTGAACTTGCGCGGGTCCGTCAGCGTGAACACCTCGCCGGCCCGGATCCGGCGGTTCTCGTGGAACAAGGGCTTGAGCGCCTGCACGCGCAAGGCGGCCCCGCGCAGCCGTTGCGCGTGTCCGGGCTTGGCGACCCCGCTGGAGGGCTTCAGGCCCTGGACCGGGCCGAGGGCCTGCTCGTGGCGCACGAGCTCGTGCTCGGGCAGCAGTGGCTCTTCCGGGGGCGCGGGCTCCGGCGCGGGCCGGCCGTGGGCCGGTTGCTTGATCGGCATCAACAACTCCTGTCAGAAAGGCGGGGCGGGCGGGGGAGGCACCCGCCCCACGGTCGGGGTTACTCGGTCTTCTCGGGTTGCGGCTTCTCGGTCGACAGCGTCTGCCGGTTCGCCAGCGACGGCGGCGGCACGCTCGGCGGCTCACCGGGGTCCGGCAGCGCCTCGGGGTCCGCCTGCGCATTGCTGGTGGCGTTCCCAAAGTCGTGGTCCTTGCGCTGCTGCGGGGTCAGCCCGTCATGCGAGGCGAACACCCCCGGCACCATGCCCTCGGCGATCGGCCCAGGCTCGAGCGGTTCCTCGCGCGTGTCCTTCGGGTTGTAGTCCACCTCGATCATCTGGTTGGCCTTGAACTTCCGCGCGTCCTTCAAGGTGAACACCTCGCCGGCGCGAATGCTCCGGTTCTGATACCAAAGGTCCTTCAGGGCCTGCACCTGGAGGCGCCCGCCCTTGCTGCGTTCCTCGTGCCCGGGGCGCTCGTCGCGCTGGTCCGGGTCCCGGTTCTCGGACACCTCGCGCGGCTTCACCTCGTCCGGGTCCCGCGGCCGGGTCTGCTCGCGGATCTTCTGCAGCCGCGCCTCCTGCGCCGGGTCCCGCCGGTGCTCGTCGCCGACCTTGGTCTTGTCGCGTGATGCCTGACTGCCGCTTTCCTCGCCACGGGCCCGCGCTGGACGAGCCGCGGGAGTGGGGTTAGTCGTCTGAGCCATGGTCTAGATCCTCGCTGCCACCAGTTCGCGGTGGCGGCCGGGAAGGAAGAGTGCGTGCTGCAGCCGCGTCCCGTAGCGCGTCTCCAGCAGCCGGAGGGCGGCCTGGTCCGCCGGCACGTGCCCGCGGGCGTCGATCCGCTCCCCCGGCAGGTAGGCATACCCCGGGTTCCAACTGAACCCGAGCAGCCGCACCTCTGCCGCCTCTGCCAGCAACGCGAATGCCGCCGCCGTCACCCCGGCCGACATCGCGTCTTTCGTGTCCTTGTGCGGCCGGGCGCCGGCGTGCACCTCGAGCAGCCGCCGGTCCAGTTGGGTCAGCATCTCCCAGCGCTCGACCGTCGTGCCCTGCGTGCGGAAGATGCCTAACGTGGTGCGCGGGGCCTCCGGCTCACGGGCCAGGAACACCACCAGCGGCACGGTCTTGCCGCGGCCCTGGTGCAGCATCAGGTGCGCCAGGCGCCGACGCGACGGCCCCCACTGGTCGAACTGGCTCGAGCGGCTGTTGACCACCCACACGTCCGGGTTGCCCTTGACGCTCGAGATGCCTCCATTTACGGCCACCACCTTGCCGCGCACGCGCACGGGGTCGGCCGGCCCCAGCGGGGCCGCGCCCAGCACCGTGACCGGATAGCCGGCCAACTGCGCAGCCAGCGCCTGGCGCGTCTGCTCGGTGACCGCGTTCATAGCGTTGGCCGTGGCGGGCGCATCTGCCGGCCCCGGCGCATCTCCTGTTGCAGGCGCGCGCGCATCTCGTCTTCGCGCTCTTCCCCGTCCTGGGCGCGCATCGCCGCCAGTTCGTCGAAATGGTGCCGGTCGTAGGCGTAGAGGTAGGTCGGCTGCAGGAACGAGCTCGAGCCGTCGACCACCACGTCCACCCCGAGCCCGCGCGCCACGCCCATCCAGTAGCCAATGTCCCGATGCAGATGCTGGTGGTTCACGCCACGCGGCTGGCCGATCCCGTTCAGCACGATCGTGTCCGCGCCCTCGACCAGCGCAAACGCCAGCATCATCCCGACCTGGCTGTAAAACATCTTGGTCGGGCCCGGCGCCTCGCCCCAGCGCTCGCGGGTCGGGAACGCTGCGCGGATGGCGTCGATCGGGAACCGCGTGGCCCCCGGCACCATCTGGAACCGCTCGAGCGCGAGCGCCTGCTGGCTCTTGTGCTGCTCGGGCGCCTGCAGGTAGATCGGCCGGCGGCCGTCCTGCGCGCAATACCAGCGCCACGCTTCGGGCCGCCGCTCGGGAATGCCCGGGAAGTCCTTCGTCTTGACCAGCGGGTGCACGTCCACCCACCGGTCCCAGTCCGTCAGCTTGCCGCCCCAGTAGCGCACATTGCAGCGCGTGCAGCCCCAGAGCTCGGCCGCCCGGCCATACTTCGGGGGCCGCGGGTCCCCCGTGACCTGCGCCCCGTGAATGATGATCGTGTGCATCGTCGGTCCACCGAACCCCCGCGCCGGACTGCCGACAGCGCGGGGGCTCGCCACACCAGAGCTAAATGCTGTAGCCCTTGGCGTAGGTCATCCAACTGCCCACGTGCTCGGTCGGCACGATGTAACAGCTGACCGTGATCGTGTCGTCGGTCCCGAGCTCGTAGCGCGCGCCCAGATACCGCAGCGCGCCGGTCGACTGGATCGCTTGCGGGATCGGGATGTCGAACGCCGCGCCGGCCGTCAGGGCCGCCGCCGGGATCCGGCGCTTGATCAACTCCACGTGGCTCGAGAGGTTCGCATTGGCACTGGCCACCGCGATCACGTCGAACGTGTCGGTGAAGCTGCCGCCATCCGCCGCCGCGGCCGTGATCACCACCACGATCAGCGAGAGTGGCGTGCCGGTGCCGATCCGGTGCTTCGGGGTGATGTTCCCGAGGTCATACGAGAAGTCGCTGTAGGCGTCGGCCGAGGTGACCGCCTGCGCCGTCGACAGTTCCGCGAGTTTGTCAAGGATCATGGCTGGCTCCCTACACGACCACATCTTCGGTGGAGAGGATCGCGTCGACCGTGCGGATCGGCGTGTCCCCAAAGACCATCGTCGGCTTGCCGGCGACGTTGTCGAACGTCAGCCCGCCGCCTTCCATCACGTCCGACCGCACTTGCCGGCGCATGAAGCGCTTCACGGTGCGGTTCGCATACCAGACCCGGCGCCCGAGGCTGTTCGGGATCCGCTCTTCCGCGTCCCCCATCAGCGTCATCAGGTCGGCCGCGTCACTGACGCTCGAGAGGTTCGACACGTCGATGTTCGCGATCCGCACGATGTAACGGTAGTCCTTGACCGCGATCCCGGCCTTCCACATCCAGTGGTCCCGATACGCGCGCATCAACGCCCCCGTGACCCCGTTCGCGTTCTCCACCGTCTCGATCCCGAGGTCTTCGTGCGACAGGCCCGCGGTCGAGCCCTTCGGATAGATCCCGGTCACCGTCTCTTCGGACCACGCGATCAACCACATCGAGGTGTTGTCGGTCGAGCCCGTGCCGCCGGCCTTGATGATGTTGTCCCCGTTGCCGGCGGTGGTGTCCGAGTAGCGCACCGCCAAGCCAATGAATTCCTCGGGCGCTGACGCGGTGCCGTAGATCACCGTCGCCTGCATTTCTTGGTTCATGGCCTCGAGAAACGCGCGCGCTTCCGAGAGGCGCAGCGCGCCCGGGTTGCCGCCCAACTGTGCCAGCGCCACGTCCACCTGGCTGTAGGCCTCGAGCATCCCCGTTTGCTCGGTGATCTGGCCCGTCCGAGACTTGCTCGGCAGCACGCCCTGGTTGATCAGGCGCCAGTAGACGGTCGGCAGCGCCGTGCGGATCGTCGTGAGCTCGCCCGTGGTCAGGTTGCCTTCCTTCCACGTCATGTCGGCGAGCATCTCATTCGTTTGCGACAGCAGTTCGGCAATGTCCGCGATCTGCCCGTTCGGGTCGAGGCGCTTGGCCTGGTCCACCAGCGTCAGGTTCGTGGTGGCCAGCACGGTCACCCCGACCACGGCCAGGCCGAGCAGGTGGAGCCAGGCCGGGCCGGTCGAGCTCGTGGCACTCGAGGCCGCGAGAGCGGGCGCGACGGCTGCCAGCAGCAGCACGCACGCCAGAGTAAAGCGTCGGATCATGGGAGCATCCTTTGGATGCGAGGCGTTCGCAGGGGTGCTGTTCACTCCGGGGTCGTCGGGAACAGCTTGGCGATGGTGCTCTTCGCTTCGGGCGCCGAGCCTCCAACCGTAAAGCCGCCGCGGCCGTCTTCGCCCATCGCGCGCCCGATGCGCGCCATGAACAAGGCCAGCGGCGTGTAGTTCGCCAGCGCCAGGCGGGCCACGTCCTGATCGAACCGCTGCCGCTCCGGGCTGTCCGGCGGCAGGGCGAAGTCGAGCGCGCGCTTCATGTCCCGCTGCGCAGCGTCCCGCTGGCCCCCGCCCAGTTCGGCGTGGCTGTTCAATTCGGCCGTCAGCGCCTCGTGCGTGGCCTTGCGGTCCAAGATGATGTTCCCGACCTCGCCGTCGAGGTCCTCCTGGGTCCATCCGCTGGCCGTGGCCACTTGCGCGAGACGCGCCTGGTCTTGTGCCCCGATGTAGACCTTGGCCTCGTCGGGGATGGCAAACGTGTAGGTGGCAGGCACCGCCGCAGCCGGCGCCGGAGCGGCGGGCGCAGTCGGGGCCGGGGCCGCCGCCGCCGGCACGGCCGGCGCGACTGGTGCGACCGGCGCGGCCTCCGGGGCCGGCGTCGACGCAGGAGCAGCCACGGGGGCAGGCGCAGCAGGGGCAGTCGTCTCAGGTGTCATAGATCACTCGTGCTCGTGGGTCGGGGTCCGCATCGAGTCGGCCTCGACCAGTAGTTGCCGCATCTTGGTCCGGGCCTCGGCGCGCAGTTGCATCACCGCGTTCTCGTCCACGTCGTCGATCGCGCCCCAGAGGTAGCGCCCGACCGACTGCCGCCCGGTGCGACAGGCCAATTCCATCGGGTCAGGGATATACACGTCGCTGAACACACCGCTCTGGTCGAGAATGCGGAACAGCACCCGCCGCACCTCGGCAATCTTCAGCGCCACCACCAAGTCGTTCCGCTCGAGGCGCTGCCGCAATTCCTCCATGCGCGCGCCGGCCGCCACGTCCTGCGGGTCCGCGGCATTGAACGACGGCAGGTCCGGGCGCGGCACCTACATCACTCCGTTGAGGATCGCGTCGAGTGGCGAGCCTTCGGCCATCGGCTGGGCCGTGGTGGCCTGCACGGCGCTGGCCGCGTCCTTCATGGCCGCCGCCCCCTGCATCGCCTGCTGGCCCTGGTTCGCCTGCTGCTCGCGCGCGGCGGCCTCTTCGTCCGTATTCAACGTGCGCGGGTCGGTGCCGAGCGCTTCCTGATAGTTCTCGAGAATCTGGTTGAAGTTCACCTTGTGCAGCACCGCCGGCACGACCGGCGCCATCGCCAGCACCGTCTGCGTGAACCGGTCCAGGCTCGAGACGCCGACCAGTTTCTGCGCCTGCGCCAGGATCGACACGTATTCGACGCGCAGCTTCACGTCCTCAATGTCCGGCGGGGCCTCCGGTAGGAGCCCGGCGCGGCCCATCATCCCGAACAGCCGGTCGATCATCGGGTTGAGGAGCTCGTCGTTGGTGCGCTCGAGCACCGGGCCCAGCGCGATCAGTTTCTCTTCGTGCCGCTCTTCCACCTCGCGCGCGGTGATCGGTTGCCCCATGCGCTCCGACTGCGCCAGCATCAGGAACAGGTCCTCGAAAAACCCGCGGCGGATCAGGTAGCGCGTCTCTTCCGCGTCCTGCGTCAGGTGCTGGTAGCCCTCGAGGCGCGGCTCGTGGACCGGCATGAAACTCTTGTTGGCGTCGAGCCCATCGACATACGTGATGTCCCCGGCCAGCAGGCTGACCTTCTGCGTCCGCAGCGAGCTCGGGCCTTTCATCGGCGGGTCGACCGCTTTCTCGACCAGTTGGCCCTTGCGGATCATCATCGTTTGCAGCTGCTTCACGTCGCCCAGGACCGTCTGCCCCGGGCTGTCGGTGGCATACGAGTCCTCGCCGGTGATTTCCCAGCGCGGGCAGAAGATCGGAAACTCGTGAAACCCGCTTTCGCGCAGGAACTGCACGTCCGGGCGCTCGAGCCCCACCACCCAGTAGCACGAGCTCCACGGCAGGTTCCCGGCCCACGGGCGCGTCCCATCCGCGTGGTCGTTCGGCTTGATCAGGTGGCAGATGTCGAACGTGGTTTCATACTCCGACCGGTCCCAGGCCGTCTGCACCTCGCGCGGCAGCCGACTCCGGTCCAGGCCGCGGGCACCGGTGGCCGCGAAGATCTCGACGATCTGCCGCACGCTCAGTCGATACTCGCGCACGAACGTCGACACTCGCCCGCGCGCGTCGAGACTCACCGCATACGTGCCCGCGGCGTAGACGTAACTCCGCACCAGGTCTTGGTCATCATCGAACAAGGCCATCGGCGACACCCCGAACAGCCCGTAGTCCAGATACAGACTGTGCAGCCCGTTGTAGGCGTTGCTGCCGGCTAAGACCGCATACATGCGCTGCGTGACGATGTGCAGCCACTCCTTCACCGGGCCGAATTCCGCCAGGTCGGGGTCCGGCGTGCCCAGTTTGAACCAGGGCCTGGCTGGCGACGTGATGCCGGCGTGCAGGCCCGACTGCAGGGTCTTCGCCGCGAACTTCGCCGTGCTGTCGACAATGCTCTGGTTGGTCTTCGTGCCCTTGTTCGTGTCGCTGGTCGACCCGCGGTAGCGGCGGGGGTAGATGTATTCGGCGATCTCGCGCCAGTGGCTGTCCCAGCCGCCACCGCGCCGAGCCGACACCATCGCCGCGCGCATCTTCTCGTAGCGCTGCCGCCGCTGCAGCGGGTTCTCCCCGTCGTATAACCCGGCCATCAGAGCCCGCCGGGCGTGCGCCGGATGCCCTGCTGGGCCCCGAGGGCCGGCCGGGCCGTGATCGCATTGAACGGGCGCGCGCGCCGGCGCCTGTATTCACTGCGCGCCACCTGGCCGGCCGCCTGCGCGAAGGCCTCGGTATAGAGCGCGCCCGGGGGCGGGGCCGGCGGCGGACCCAGCCGGGCGAATTCCGCCTCGCTCGCCGCGGCCTCTTCGGCCCGGTGCCGCGCCTTCCGTCGATGGATCGCACTGAACGCCGGCATGGCTCAGTACCGCGGAGCGCTGCCGGTGGTGCCGCTCATGGTGCCGCCGGCCAGGGGCGACTCGCCTTGTTGCGGTTGGTAGGGCTTCTTCGGCCGGCGCCGGATCCAGTTGGGCAACTGGCGGGCCAGGTTGGCCGCCACACCGATCGGCTGGAGGCGTCCGCCCCACGGGGTCATGCCGCCCTGGCCGCGCCCGCCGGCCACCAACTGCCCGATCCCGCCCCCGAACCCGCCACTGAATGCCGGCATTAGAACCTCTTGATCAACGCCTCTTCGGCGAGCTCATACCCACTGTGGCGCAGCCACCGCCCGAACCCCGAGCGCGGAGGCGCGGTCATTTTAAGCACAGCGGCCCCTACTTGTTGTGCCCAATTTTCAGACGCCGCAATGAGTAGTGGCCCCGCGCGCGTGTCCCGGCGCGCTTCCGGCTCGACCCAGATGCCCGTTTCATCGACCCAGACCCCGCCCGTAAACGGGTTCGTGACCCGCAACAACGCCGCGAACCCGACCGCCACGCCCGCGGTGTCGAAGGCCAGGATCACCGTGCCCATGGCCGCGGCCTCGAGCTCGAGGATCGCCGCCTGCACCCGCAACAAGGTCGGCTCGCCGCCCATCAACCGGCCGGTCGGCGTCTCCTGAATGAACCGCAGCCCCATGCGTCCGACCAGCGCCAGGTCGTCGCCGGCCGGGTTCCACGTTCGCAACCGCACATCACGCATGGAGGCAGCCCCGTCCGAACAGCACCAGCCACACCGCAAAGAAAGCCGCCACCAGCCCCAGGACCAGGCCCTGGACCACGGCCCAGTCCGGGCCCGTCCAGCGCTTACTCCGCGAACGGCGTAACACGCACCCGCTCCGGTTGGTTGTGCTCGAGGTCCCGCGCCGTGAACGGGTTGCGGTCCCGCAGGACCTTGCCGCCGCCGGCCATCGGGAACGCCACGCCCAGCGCCGGCAGGTCCGGCTCGTCATAGGTGTTGCTCAAGGCGTCCGCCAGGTCCGGCGAGAACCCCAGCCGCTCCTTCACGAGCTCTTTCGGCTCGAGCACAAACTGCCCGCCCAGGAACGTGTAGGTGATCTCGGTGAGCTCGGGCACCATCTCCGGCAGGTTCGGCAGCCGCCCGCCGTGCCGCACCCCCTCGGCCATCTTCAGCCAGTTGTGACTGCGCCGGTTCTTGTACTGCGGCAAGACCGCCGGCGCACTGTATTGGATCGGCACCGCCGGCCACCCGCCCGTGTTCAACTGGTCGAAGACCCCGTGGCCCCAGTGCCCGGTGTCGTCGATGAAGATCCGCTCGACGGGCACGTCGTCGAGCGCGGTCCAGCGCTCGCAGTTATGCGCCACCCGCCCCGCGATCTGCGTCGTGTCGGCGTTGCGCATGATGACCGGCTGCCAGTTCATGGGCCCTTGCCTGGGCCAGATCACCGTGCGATCGTCGCCAAACCGCGCCACGTCCACCCCGAGGCGCTTCTGGAACCAGGTGTATTGGACCGGGTCCAGCTTGCGCTGCATGGCGCGCTGCACCTCTTCGACGCCCAGCAAGGCGTTGATGCTGACCGGCGGGAATTCCCCGAACACATTCACCAGCACCCAGGGATTCTCGCGTCCATACTGCGCGATCATCTCGCGCGCCCACTTCACGCTGATGCGCGGGCTGCGCATCGGACTGTCCGGGTCCCCGGTGATCGTCACCACCTTCCACAGTGTGCGGTCCACCGTGCAGGCTCTATACAAGGGTCCCGTCGTATGCGTGGGGTTGCCGCTGATCAGCAGCTTCGCTTCCCCGTGCTCGGCGTTGGCCAGGATCGCCTCGAGCGCCACCAGCACCGACTGCGGCACGCCCCCCGCCTCATCCACCACGCCCATGACGTGCGTGGCGTGCAGCCCGGCCAAGGCGTCCGCTTGTTGCTGCTGGTCCCCATGTTTCGGCCACGTCCGCAGCTGCGCCCACCACGACTGCGGATGCCGCTTGTTCACGACGGCGGTCTTGGTCCAGGCCAGCGTCTCCATGCAGAACTGGCTCTTCGACAGCCACGTGTAGAGCTCGGGCCAGAGATTGGCGCGGATGTTGGCCTCGGTGATCGACGTGCAGCCGATCCGGCAGTGCGGGCGCGTCATCAGGAACCAGAGAATGATCCACGCCAAACACGCGGTCTTGCCCGGGCCCTTGCACGCCTTGAACGCCAGGCGCTCCGTCTCCGGCTTGGCCACGAGCTCGAGCCCCTCGAGTTGCCACGCGTCCGGTTCCGCCTTGAACGCCTCGCGCACCATCGACCACGGCTGATCCCGCCACCGGTGCAGCGTGGCCTGGATCAGCCGTTCGTCCGTCATGCGCTACCGACGCCGCTTCTGCTGGTCAGGCTCCGGGGGCAGTTCCTCGCCTTCACCACCGCCCTCGCCTTCGCCGCCAGTCGGTGGCTCGGTCGGCGGTTGCTGCCCGCCCAGGAGGTCACTCCAGTTGCCGCTCGCCGGCACGGCCACCCAGCCGTGCAACGGGGACCAGTGGAACACCAGCAGCCCACCAGGCCCCGGCTGGCCGGCAATGGGCTGACCCGGCACCGGTGGCGTCTCGGGATGCCCGCCCGCACCCGGTTGCCACCCGATCGGCGGACGCGGGGCGCCGGGCAGGCTCGGCCAGTTCCCCGGCACGTTCGGCCAGCCAGCGATCGGAGGTCCGCCCCATCCGCCCTCACCACCAGGCAACGACCCACCCGGCCAACCGGGCACAGTCGGCCATCCGGCGATCGGTGGCGGTTGCGGCCGTGGCGGTCCCGGCAGGCTGGGCCAGTTTCCAGGCACGCCCGGCCACCCGGCCACGGGCGGACCGCCCCAGCCCCCTTCGCCACCCGGCAGGCTACCACCGGGCCAGCCTGGCACCGTGGGCCAGCCAGCAATGGGCGGGGGCTGCGGTCTGGGCGGACCGGGCAAGGACGGCCAATTGCCGGGGACAGACGGCCAGCCCGCCACCGGGGGACCGCCCCACCCACCTTCACCACCGGGCAGACTGCCGCCAGGCCATCCCGGCACGGTCGGCCACCCCGGCCGCGGTGGGTCCGGCGTCGGGCCTGGGCCATCCTCGGTGACCATGATCCCGGTGATCACCACACGTAGTTGTGCCATAGCGGTCGGTCCTTTCAAGTCGAAACAGTTAGCGGTTAATGGGAGCGTATTGCACGAGCCAGGCAACGCACAGCACCAACACCGGCACCCACAGCGGCACGTAGCTCGGACGCGCGGCGTGCACCAGGGTCATGATCAAGGCCGCCAACACCAGCACGCCCGTGATCGAAATAGGCATGGCCGTCAGAGCGTGACGTTGTGGCGCTTCTGGAGGTCTTGCCCGAACGCGCGCTGCACCTCGTAGAGGTCGTTGCCGTTGCGCACGCGCTGCTCGAGTTGCTGGTCGTCGTCGCTCGTCCACGCAATGCCGTAATACTGGTAGTAAGCCAGCATCATTGCGCCCGTCGCGTCGAACTTCTCCTGCGTGTTGATCGGGATCGGCGTGCCCTGGTGCGTCAAGTCGCCTGGGTTGCTGAAGTCAATCGCCATGGCGGGTCCTTTCAGTGTTTCAGGAGGTAGACCGTGTCATTCGCGCGGAGAATGATGCTCGAGCCGGGCTGCGTCAGGTAGTAGCAGCAGGCCGGCTTGTTCGCCTCGAGCGTGGCATCCGACAGCGTGTATTTGATCGGCGCGGCCCAACTGCGCCCGCTGGGCCAGGCGTAGTCCGGCGTCGTCATGGCCAACTGCACCGCGGCGAGGTAGGGGATGAGCAGCGCCAGCGTATCGATCACGGAGCGCAGTCTACAACGGGCCCAGCAGGGCATAGGCTTGGATCAACAGCCACAGCACCAGCACCACCGCCGCCAGCGCGCCGGCCAGGACCAGCACCACCAGGCCAATGGAGGCTTTTGGCCGCGCCGGCTCGGTCATCACGAGGTCGGCTCTGGCAGGCCCAGGTCCCCGCGCAGCGCGCGCGCCAGGACTGAGAGCTCTTCGGACAGGGGAGATTTCAGCTTGCCGGTGAGCTCGAGAATGGTGCGCCGAGCGTGCAGCTTCGACACCAGCTTGACCTTGAACCCGTCCTTGGTCCGCTCATAGGCTTCGACGCTCGAGGCGATCGTTTCGGGCCACCGTTGTGGGGGCAGTGGGTTGCCGAATTCGTCGAACAGTTCCCGGATGTCTGCCTTGGCATCCTGGGCCAGCCGGCCCAGCGCTTCGGCCCCGGACATGCCCGCCGCTTCAAACGCTTTCGTGGTCTGACGGCTGACGTAAGCCCGTATGCAAGGTTTGGCCAAGTAGATGCTGCCCTCGGCTTTCGCGCTGTCCACGGTGCAGCCCGGGCTCACGGTGCGATACGCCAGGGCCCCGTTGAACCCATTGCTGAGATAGGCCACGCAGAACGCCTTTTCACGCAGGCTCAGGCCGTCGCCGTCGACGAGCTCACCTCGAGCCACCCGGCCGGCGCCGGGGGCCGCGCTGCCCTTAGCGGGTGTTCCAGACCCCACAGAGGCGCGGGGCTTCCCCGGTCGGGCGTATTTGCGTTTGGAGCGTAGGGCGCGGGGCATAGGTCACCTCAAGGACAAGGGCAAGGTCGGCGTCGTGAGAATGTCCGTCTTCCACTGCGCGGCTTTGGGAATGTTGGTATCCGGCCATAACGAGAACCCGCTTCCGTCAAGGGAGTCAGCACCTGACTCGAGGGCTAGCCGATACCGGCGCCGGCTATTGACGCGTCCCCAATGGACCGCCAGGCCGCGCGCCTTGGCGTAGGCACACAGACTGGCCGCCTGCCAGCTTTCTTTGAACGTGTCGTCACCACCGACGAACAAGGTGGTGAATTCGTCCCACGGCACCATGCCGGCGGTGATCCCGTTCTGCGCCACGAACGCCAGGGGCCACCCGCAGCTGCGAACGATCGGGGCCCAGAACCGCCACCGGCGCGCGGTGGCCGCGGCGTCTCCGACCACGTCTGGCACCGCCACGAACCGGCAGCCCGGTTGCCCGTGGAAGTCCTCGAGCATCCGCATGAAGGCGCGCACGTCCAGCCCGTTGAAGCAGCCGTTATCCATCGCCCACTGGCCGGGTTGCAGGTTCAGCCGGGCCACGGTGTTCCGCGCGCGCGGCACCACCAGGTGCCCCACGTCCGCGCTCCGCGGGTAGCGCGTGGCTCCGCTTACGAGTAGCAGCATAGGCAGCCTTGTCGGCACGGCAGTCGGCGCAGTTCGTGTAGTCGGTGATCGCACGCCAGCAGCGCCAGCAGACCCCCTGCCGGCGAGCCGCCAACCGGCGCAGCGCCGACGAGATACGCGCGGCCTGGCGTGTCTTTGCGGCGTCCGTCCAGGGCACGGGTCACTTCTTCTCGGCTTTCTCGGCCGCGGCCGCCGCGGCTTTCTCTTCGGCGGTGACCGGCACGCCACTGACGACCCGCTGCAGCCGGAGGTTCGACGGAGGCGCCGGCGGCACGAACGTCGGCGGCACGACCGCGGCGTTACTGTGCGCCGTCTCGATGCCGCCAATGGTGGCCGTGAGGTCCAGCGACAGGCCGGCGACGTTCATGGCTGCCGGCACGGTGGCCGCGCAGGTCTTCGTGTAAGCGTCCGCAGTGGTGGTGCAGGTCACCATCGTCAGCAGTGTGCCGACCGCGCTGCCCACCTGGTAGAGCTTGTAGGGATACCCTTGGGCGGTAGCCACGTCGAAGGGCGGCCGGGTGCCGCCGGCTGGGGCGGGCGGGCCGCTGATCTCCCATTGCGCGCGCAAGGTTTGCGTCTGCGCCTGCGCGGTCGAGACACACCACCCGACCAGCGCGAGAACAACCAGAGCCACGCCCACCACCACTTGCTGCACGCGCATACCGCCTCCGTTCAGAGTGCACATTCCCAGCCGAGCTCGGCCGGGTTCGAATTCGCTGCCGTCGCCTTGAAGCCCAGAAGCTGGCTGCGGTTGTATAACAGAATGGCCAGGCCGGAGTCTTCCAGTGTGTGTTCTGGGTCCGTCAGGACGTTGCCATCGGCATCCCGCTCCGCGCCTGGCACCAGCGTCCCGACCAGACTCGAGGGCGCGGTCCCGTTGGTGAAGTAGCGCAGGCTCCCACTGGTCCAGCGCCCCACGCACGTCAGGCTCTCGTCGAGCGTGGCCGGCTCGCGCCCACCCAAGTCCTCGGCCGTGAACCAGCGCGTGGTGTTGTCGATCACCATGGTGAACACCACACACGCCGCGGTCGGGTTACTCGTGCAGGGCGCCTGCGGGGTCTGCGGCGGGTGGTTGTGGTCGGGCGGCACCGGCGCGTCCGGCTCCTGCGTCCAGGCCGCTCGAGGCGCCGGCACCCACGGCACCGCCGGCCACAGCAGGTCCGTCCAACTGACCAGGGCGAAGTAGCCGACCAGCACCGCCGCGCGCGCCTCCAGACTCATGGGGTCACCGCCGGCTGTCGTGGATGCCAGTGAGAATGATCACGACGACCACCACCAGAAAGAGCACACCGACAATGCCCAGCATGTCACGGGCGCCGTCCTTGAATGGTGTAGGCGTTCGACGGGCCGCTCTCGCAGCAGTTCCCGTCGAAGGCGAAGGCGTAGAGCGTGCGCCGGCCGGGCGTGTTCAGCAGATCGACCGCGCCCTGCGGCAGCGGGCTGTCGCACAGATGCGTGGTCGGAGTCTGCGTCACGCAGCTGTGCGGCGGGGGCATCGCCACGAACGGCCCGTTCGGGGTCGCACTGTCGATCCGCAGCCGCATCGGCATGTTGATCGCCTTGTCCGCCGGCATGTCGTTCAGTTGAAACACGACGCGGTCGGTGGTGTAGACCGGGCCGCGCGTGATCGTAGTGCCGCGCACCACCGCGCGTTGCGCCCCGGCCGGCGCGGCCAGCGCCAGGACAAGGATCAGGGTTCTCATAGCGCGTCTACCTCTGCTATGCGCCGGCCGATCCAGGCCATCACGGGCACCGCCATGCTGTTGCCCAGCGCCTTGTAGCGCGGCCCGTCGGAGGCGGGCTTGCCGCGGTAGGGGATCAAGGTGTAGTCGTCTCTAAATCCCTGAAGTCTTTCGCACTCTCGAGGGGTGAGGCGCCGGACGGACATCTGCTGCTGAATCGCTGGGTAGCCTTGTCCCGGCTTGCCGCCACCCACCTTTAGCGATCCTGCCGTGTCGTTGATGGTGATCTCTGCGCGCTGGTTCTCGGCAAACGCCACCGCCATGCCGTTGTCCTGCGCGCCGAGGGGATGGGTGACCGCTCCGCTGATGTCTGGGTCTTGGCGGTTGTGGAAGGCCACGGCGTGGCTCGAGCACTCGCGCAATGTGAACATCGGATCACCTGGGTTGCCCATGGCGCTCCCGTCTCTGGCGATGCCCCTGTCGCCACGACCCTTCGCCCCGTCAAGAATCGGCACGGGGATCAGCCCGCCGTCGCAGTCGAAGTCGGTCCCGAGGCCACCGCCCGCAGTGCTGCGGCTAGGGATGGTGGGAGCTGTCATCGCCACCAGCGCCTCGGCCTCTACGCGCTCGTTGCCCGTGCGACTGAATGGAGGGCCGCCGCCAACTGTGGGGGCAAGTCTTTGCCCCGCGTCTCGGCTCGGCGCAGGATCCCCGCGCAGGCTCGCATACTCAATGAGAACCGCTGCGGCACGTCGCCAGTCTCCAAGATGGCCGACAACGAACACGCGCTTCCGTCGCTGGGCCAGTCCGAAATACTGAGCGTCAAGAACGCGGTGGGCGAACCCATACCCGCACTCTGCCAACCCTCCGAGCAGGGTGCCAAAGGCCCGCCCGTCGTCGGCGGACAGGACACCGGGGACGTTCTCCCAGACCACCCATCGGGGCCGTAGTCGAAGAGCAATTGCAAGGTAGACGAGCATGAGCGAACCACGCGGGTCATCCAAGCCCGCTCGCAGTCCCGCGACACTGAAGGACTGGCAGGGAGTTCCGCCGACGAGAACATCGACAGCTGCACCATCAAAGGTCCAGTCCTTGAACCGGGTCATGTCGCCGAGGTTCGGCACGCCGGGGTAGTGGTGCCGCAGCACCGCGCTCGGAAACGGGTCCACCTCGCTGAACGCCACCGGTGTCCAGCCCAGCGGTTCCCAGGCCACCGTCGCGGCCTCGATGCCCGAACATACGCTCAGGTAGCGCATGGGGTCACCAGGGGATGTCGTCCGCCGTCAGGTGGATCAGCCCGTCGTCAGGCGGGGGCGGGGTCCAGACCACCGGGAACGCATTGAACACGTCTTGCGGCACAAAATACGCCGGGGGCCGGTCGTTCGGGGTGCTCTCATACTCTTTGCGCACCCCGTGCCGGCCGATGATCCACCCGCACAAGTCGTAGCGCACCAGGTCATGCTGCACCACCAGCACCCACGGGTGATCGATCGTCGGCTTGGCCACGTCGTCGGGCCGGATGATCAGCCGCCCGTCGTGGTGCGGGGTCATGCGAACCTGCTCGACGCCAAGGTCTTGGTCGTCCTCCCAGGTCGTGCCGGCGCCGAACCAGTAGCGGTCCAGGCCTTTGGCGCACGCCATCTCGCCCAGGCACCCCTGAATATGGCGCTCCAAAGAGTCGAGGTCGTTCCCGTGCTTGCCGTTGTCGGCCTTCGCCGCGATCCCGGCGTCGTTGCGGATCTTCGCCACGAACCGCGCCAGTTGCACCTCGCGCGGGCGCAGAACCACGGGGATCCTCTGGGGCTTCATGCCGGCACCGCCCGGTGCCAGAGCCTAGCGTCGTTTCCGAACACGCGCCAGCCCGCCGCCGGCTTGCGCCCGAACAGTTCCACCCGCGCGCCCTCGGGCCAGTGTTTGTCCAGATACTGCCGGAAGAAGTCCGGCTTGGCCGAATGCTCGGTCTTGCGCTCGACGTAGACCGACCGCGGTAGTTCGCGCGGCACGTCCGGCGTGCAGCTGCCACGCGTGCAGATCAGGAACAGTTCCACCGACCCCTCGGTGTAGAACCCGCCGGCGCCACGCACCTTGTCCCAGACCAGCAGCGCCTTGTACACGAACCCCCAGGCGCGCAGGACATCGTAGGGGCCAGGGTCGTCGTAGAGCAGCGGAGCGGGCACCCAGAGCCCCAGAACGGCATCCGGGGTCGTGTGCGCCTTCACCGGCAGTTCGCACAACTGGTCGATCGACATGACCGGGTAGTGCTTGCTCGAGCTCGAGCCACTCGGCTGCGCCTGGCCGTAGGTCCAAGGCGGGTCCGCGAGCCACACCCGATACTGCCCCTCCAGCGCGGCCTGGCCCTGGACGGTGGCCGCGCGCTTGCGGACCCGCATCTCTTCGCGCACCTCGCGCTGACCCCAGCCCTCGGCCACCGCTTGGTCGATCACCTCATCTATAACTATCGACGGTTGCGCGCTGAGCGGGTAGTAGAGGCTGATGTCCACGTCCGCCCGGCGCTGTGCCACCGGCACCCGCCCCAATTGCCGCAAGTTGATCAACGTCTGCCGCGCAAACCCGGTCAGTTCCTGCGCCTGCTCGATGCGGTCGGCCCAGTCCGTCCGGCCATCCCCATAGAGCAACCAGTCCGCGAGCCACCAGCCCGCGCGCAGATAGGACCGCCGCGCGTATTCACCGACCGCCTGGTGTTCGTCGAAGGTCGGCTTGCCCGTCACCCGCAGCCGGGTGGCCGACAGCACGTAGGGACCGATCGTGATCGGCGCGTCGTCGAACGACAGTTTGCGCCCCACGGCTACACCTCGGCCTCTTCCACCGGCGTGCCGCTCGGGGCCGCACTCACCTGGTCCTTGGCAATATGCACGGCCAGCTTGTCCGCGCCCTTCAGCCGGTCCAACCGGATGCCGTTGGCCGTGTAACTGTCCACGCCCTTCTCGGCCATCTCGCGCAGGGCGCTGGCCTTATAGGCCAGTTCGTCCATGCGGTTCTGCGCGTCACTCGACCGCACTTCCGCCAGGCCGTGGCACACCGCGTCCAGCTTCCGGTTCCGCACCTGCTCGGTCCCCGGCAGTTGCGCCTGGCGGGGCAGCGTCGGGCGGGTAGTCCCGCTGCCGTTCGTCATCTTCTGGGCCGTGGGTTTCTTCGCGTCGAACCGGTGCTTCTTCGCCATGTCGCTCCTTCGGAGGTCTGCCGCCGGCCTGCAGCCGGCCGTATTCCGCGATCAGCAGGGCATCCGCGATCGCATGGGTGATCTTTTCCTTCGGGAACCAGCGCTGCGCCAGGATCTTCATCACCCGCTTGTCGCCGGCGTGCGGCACGATCCCCAAGCCGCGCTGCCAGGTCCAGGCCGTGACCAGCGTGTAGGCCACGCCGGCCGCGCGCAGCGCCATCTTCAACCGCCCGTCCTGCTGGCCAAACGTGAACGCGCTCACAACCCCCATCTGGGGCGACGAATGCACCGCCTCGACCCAGGCCCGGCACGGGTGCCCGGCGGCCTTCGCCTCGCGCCGGGCGATCGTCAGCCACGCCAGGAGGTCCGCGTCCACCTCGGGCATCGGCGTCGTCGTCACCACCGTGCCGCGGTGGTCGAGCAGCGCCAGGCCGCCGCTCTTGCCCGGGTCCGCGCCGACGAAGTAAGCCATGCGTTTGCGCGCCGTCATTCTGATCCAGAAGTCGGCTTCGGGGCCACCAGTTTTCCCGGTGATGCCGGCCGGCGCGGAGCCCGCACCCGCTCCGGCAACGGCTCGCCACCGTCGTGGAATTGCTGCGTCGACCGGTCGAACGTCAGGTTGAGTGTGCCGGCGTTCCCGTTGCGCTGCTTGGCCACAATAAATTCAGTGGTGCCGCTGGCCAGGTGGTTCGGCCGATACAGGAACGCCACCATGTCCGCGTCTTCTTCCAGCCGCCCGCTCTCCCGCAAGTCCGACAACTGCGGGCGCGGGTCCATCCGTCCATCCGCGGCCCGGTTCAATTGCGACACCAGAAACGTGGCCACGTGCAGGTCCCCGGCGATCTCGTTCTTGGTCCGGGTGCTGATGTCTGACATTTCGGCGTAGCGGTTGCCCTGGTTGCGCCCCTCGAGCTCGCCCGGGATCAGTTGGGCGTAGTCGATCACCACCAGGTCCAGGCCCCCCTCGGCCTTGATGCGCCGGCACGCGCCACGGATCTGCCGCACCGTCTGCCCGGGCCGGTCGTCGATCAGGAGCTCGAGCGTGCTCAGGCGCTCCATGCCGTCCGCGATCCGCGCGTGGTCCTTCGCCCCCAGCACCCCACTCTGGATCCGCGTGAGTTCGACCCCGGACAAGACCGCCAGCAGCCGGTCCCGCAGATGTTTCACGCGCATCTCCAGCGAGAAGATCACCACCCGCTTGCCGGCTTCGCTCGCGGCGATGGCCGTATTCAGCAGCCACGTGGTCTTGCCCATCGACGGCCGGGCGGCCAGCACGTTCATGTCCGCCGCCTGCCACCCGAACGTCAGGTCGTCGACCGACTTGAACCCCGTGGGAATGCCGGTCACCTCGCCCTGGTGCGCGTGCCGCCATTCCAAGTCGTCGAACAGCCCATTGATCAGGTCCTTGGCCTTGACGTGCCCGGCCGGGCGCTGCAGATGCAGGTCGAGGATCGCCTTGTCCGCCGCGGCCACGATCGTGTCGGCACTCTCTTCCGCGGCGTAGGCCTGCGACAGGATCCGGTTCGTGGTGTCGATCACCTGGCGCAGCCGATACTTCTCGCGCACGATCGCCGCGTAGTGCGCCACGTTCACCGACCGCGGCACCCCGTCCGTCAGGCTCGCGAGATACCCCGGCCCGCCGACCGCCTCGAGTTCGCCGGTGCGCTCGAGCTCGTCCTTCAACGTCGTGAAGTCCACCGCCACCTTGCGCTCCAGCAGCCGCACCATGGCCAGGAACAACTGCCGGTGCGCCAGCCGGTAGAATTCCGCTCCGGTCAGCGTCTGGTCGATCAGTTCCAGCGCGGTGTTGTCGATCAGCAGCGCGCCCAGCACGCTCGTTTCCGCCTCCAGGCTGTGCGGCAGCGTGTCGTCTTTCGGGGCCTTCTTCACCGGGGCACCCGCATCTCCGCGCTGATGGCCTGCGTGTGGTCCGCCGCCGTCCGGCAGCGCGGGACGTGCCGGCAGTCCGCCGGCGGGGCCCCGAGCGTGAAGTGGTCCGCCCGCTCCGCACCCCAGCGGTTCACGCTGCTGGCGAACAGCGCAAACGGGTGCCGGCGCTCGACGTAATACGACTCGTTACTCGCGAGGTAGCGTGCGGCCCGGGCCTCGAGGTCCTCGGGCTGGAGCGTCCGCAGCAGCCGCTTCCACTGCGGCCGGTCCTTGGCGTAGGTCCACACGTATTGGCCGATCTGCCCCGGTGTGTAGCGCTCGCACCAGCAGTAGTCGAAGGCCTGCTCCAGGCGCTTCAAGTCCTCGCCCTGCGTCGTGCCCCCGGTCTGCAGCGCATACAGTTCTTTGTTGATCGCCGCGGCCTCCATCAGCAGCGCGTCCTGTTTCGCCAGTAACCGCGCGATCTTGTCGTCACTCCCGGCCATATGTCACCCCTTCCGGTTCATCAGTCGCGGCGTCGGGTCGAACGGGGCCGGCGCGGCGTTCAGCTTACGTCGCACCTCCCGCCGTCGTTCAGCCGCCTGCCGTTGCTGCGCTTCCCACTCGGCCGGCCGGCGCTTCCGTTCCTCCGCTTCCCACTGTTCCAGCTTCGTCTTCCACCCGCCCTTCAGCCGGTGTGCCGCGTTCCTCCAGGCCATCCGTCCCCCTTCGACCTTTCAGCCAACGGTTGCCGTCCATCCGGAGGCCAGAGGCCTCTCCCAAGGGAGGGCAGGCCTCTGGCCAGGAAACTCCACCAACGGGGGTTTACCGCGTTTCAGCCACTCGGCCGCACGCCACCACGTCAGCCCCAGAGGCGCAGCGGCTATCGCGGCAGCGGCGAACCTGCCGGGAAAACACGCCCCAGGTGCGGCCAGTATTTTGGGCGGTTCTGCTCGCCCCCCTCTTCGCGGCCTGGCCGTGGCCACCGCGCCCGCCCATCGGTTACCCCAGTTGGCGGGACGTGCCCGACGTAACCGCCTGGGTGGTTGAACCCGCCCACGGCTACGTTGCGAACCGACTACTTGTGTGTTGGAAGGCTTTCCGGCTACCATGAACGGCAGCCGGGGCCTGCCTACTACAGGCGTTCGGTGAGATCTGCGGCCGGCGAAGGCTTCCCACCTTCGACCGGCCGCGCGCTTTTATAGGATCTTTCCCGCCGCAGATCAACCCCTCACAACTGGTGGGGGCCTTTTGTCGTGCGCCGTCTATTCCTGGGCCTCCGCTCCAGATACGTCTCCACGGCTTCGGCCATCGTCAAGCAGTTGGCCCCCAGGAACAGCCCCAGCAGCACGCGGTCGATGGGGTCGGTCACCTTGAGATAGATGCACAGCACCGGGAACACCAGCAGCCACACCATGAACAGGCCGTGGTAGATCTCCACGATCAGCCGGGCGCTCATCGCGGATACCGGCGGGCCTTGGCCACGTTGATCAACTGGCCGGCGGCCCCCATCGTCAACGGTTCCTTGAACGGCACCCGCAGCTTGCGCAGGTAGTCCAACTGCTTCTCCGAGGCCGGCCGTTCTTTCCAGCCGGCATCCCGGGCCAGCAGGCGCTGGACGTTCCGCCGCTCCTGGCCGACCCAGAGCTCGGCCGCCACCAGCGCCGTCGCCTCAGTCGGGTAGCCACTGCCGAGGGAGCGCTGCCGGGTGTCGAGGCGCTGCTCCTTCGGCCCGTCCGGGTCCCGCTTCTGTTTCCACGTCAGGGCCAGGTCCCACTTCCCCAGCAGGTCCTGGCTAGCCTCGAGCGTTTCGGTCCCCTCGAGGCCGTCCGGCGTCTGCCACGGGTAGCTGATGCGGAACGCGTCCGACAACTGCAGCCAGTCCAGGCGCGTGCTCTGCACGAGCTCGCCTGACAACGGGGCCACCTTCCACACGTCGACCCGCTGGGCCCGGGCCCGCAGCTGCGCTAGGGTCAGCCGGCCGTCCTTGAGCAGCGCGGCAATGTCGAGGTTGGGGTGCTGCTCCTGCAGCGCCTTGAGCTCGGCGTCGAGCGCGTCGAGCGTCTGGTCGTCCGCCGGGACCAACCCCGGCGGCAGGCCATACAGCACCGGCGCCGTCTGCAGGCTGTGCCGGCGGGAGACATCGACGATGTCGATCACCACGCACCGGTCCTTGCCGGGGTGCGGGCGCAGGCCCCGCCCGGTCATCTGCTCGTAGAGCGTGGCGCTCTTGGTCGGCTTCGCGTGCAGGATGCACTCGACCATCGGCAGGTCGGTGCCTTCGGTCAGCACCATACAGTTGGCAATGCCCTGCAGCGTGCCGTCCCTGAGGGCCTGCAGCAGGGCCCGGCGTTCGTCCTTGGGCGTTTCTCCAGACAGGGCAGCCCAGTGGTAGCCCGCCTCACAGAACGCGTCAGCGAGGCTGTGGGCGTGCGCCACATCGACCGTGAACCCGAGCGTGCTCTTGCCTTCGGCGAGCTCACGCCAGGCGGCCACGGCCAAGGCGTTCCGCTCGGTCAGGTTCACGGCCTCGGCCAGGTCCTTCTGGTTGAATTCGCCGGCCACCGTCCGCACGTCGTCCAGGCTGCAGTCGCTCTCGATGGCGTGCGCTTCAATGGGCACCAGATACCCGTCCGCGATGGCCTGCTTGAGCTCGTAACTGTAGGCAATGGACTGGAACACACAGCCAAGCCCGATGGCATCGGTGCGGTTCGGCGTGGCCGTGACCCCGACCAGCAGCCGGTCCTTCGGCGCCGTCCGGTCCCAGCCCGCCAGGGCCTGCTCCATCTCGGCCGTGTCGGTGAATTCGATCGCCTCGATGCCCTCCACGTCGGTGCCCTCGGCCGGCGGCAGGAACCCGAGGTGGACCAGGGCGGTGCGGTAGGTCGGCGCGGCGGCGTGGTGCGCCTCGTCGATGATCACCAGCCGGAAGTCATGGTGGCGGATCAGCCGCTCGAGCCGGGCGAACTTCCGCGCGGCCAGGGTCTGGATGCTGGCGACGATCACGTCGGCCATCGGCGTGGCCACGCGATCAGCCTGCTCCACCTCAACCATGAAGCCTGGGTTCTGTCGCGCAATGCGCGCCTGCGCCTGATCCAGCAGTTCTTCGCGGTGCGCAATGACCAGCATGAACGCGCCACGCTGGCGCTCGCCAAGGAACGCGCCCACCCGGTCGTGCTTCGGCAATTCAGAAAATACCGTCGTTTTTCCCACTCCAGTGGGCATCTTCACCAGCAGTCGCCGTTGCCCGAACGCAAGGGCGTCGGCCATGGCTTCCAGGCTGGCCGTCTGGTAGGGGCGCAGAATGTCAGGCGCGCTCACAGCACACCCGGCGCGAACGCCCCGTGGATACGCCGACGCTCGCGGCGGTTCCGCGCCTGTTCTGAACGGGTAGCCCAGCGACAGTTCCCCGGTTCGTAGTCGCCGTCGTTGTTGATCCGGTCGAGGGTATGCGCAGGTGTCGGCTTGCGCCCCACGTCAGCCAGGAATGCTTCGAACGAGTCGCGCCAGCGGTCGCAGACCGTGATCCCACGATCGGCATAGACGCGCCGGTGTGCGGCATCGGGCGTATCGCACCGTCTGAACATGCCGCGCCACGCACGATACTCGGCTGACTCTTGTTCCGGCACCGCCTCGCCGTGCGTCAGCCACTGGCCCCGGCGGTATTCGCTCCGCAGGCAACCGCATGAACGGATGTTGCCGGCGACGAGATGCGACGTGCGAATGTCTGTCTCGGTGCCGCAGTCGCAGCGGCAGTGTGCCCAGGTGGCACCGTCGTTGACTGTTTCGACCAACACCACAAGCCGGCCAAAACGATGCCCAGCGCGGTCCTTGCGGTGCGCGCTCACTTGGCACCGTCCTTCGGCAGATCAGGCAGATCGATCGTCCACTTCACACCACGAAAGAAGTCGGCCTCGGCCATGTCCTCCAGTGGGGTTTCCTCGCGCACGGGCCACTTGAGAAACTTGGTGGTCTGCGCGAGCAGATACTTGCACTGCGGGCACCGGGCCGCGCGCAGCAGGGGCCGGCCGCGCCACACGTAGCGCACGCGGCAGGTGACGCACTTGCCCTGGGTCTGTTGTCTGGCCATGTCACTCACTCCTTGTTGTCCGGGTTACTCGCCGCCGGGGGTCACGCCCCGGTCGACGAGTAAGAGACCTACTACTTGTGTGTCTGAATGTCAACGGCGTTTCCGTTTGGGCCGCCACCCGGTCTTCCGCAGCGTGCCGTAGACGTAGGCAGCGGCCCGTTTCTTCCCCAGCCCCAGCTTCTTCGCCCGCCGTTTTAGCTTCCGCTCCAGGCGCTTCGGCATGGGGTCACCTATGCATGGCCGCGCCTCAGAACGTCGTCGTGGTCTTGCGCGCCTGCACACCCGGCCAGGTATTGATCAGTTCGCGCAGTTCGGTGGCGTAACGGTTGACGCGCGCCACGTCCACCATCAGGACATCGGGCGGCACCTCGCCGCGGAGAGCAGCCTCGTGCAGCGCCTGCAGGTCGGTGATGTCCGCCGACCACGTCGTGCGCTCGCGCGCGCCGGACGCCTTCTGGATGTTCGGCCGCACCGGCGCGTTGACGAACGGGATCGCCGGCTCCTGCGACACGGCCACGGCCTGCCGGCGGATGGCTTCGGCGTCTTTCAGCCCGTTGATCGCGGACGTGATCTTGCCGAGGGACATCAGACGGGCGGCACTCTTCAACGAGTCTTTGTAGCCGGCCAGGACCGCGGCCTGCTGCGCGTTGCCGGTCTTCGCCATCTGCTCGACGAACTTACGCTCCCGGTCGGACAGGTCGGCCGACGCCTCTTCGCGCTCGACGGCCCGCCGCTCGAGCTCGGCCAGTTCCTCCTGCTGCCGCTGGCGCGCTTCCTCTTCGGCCTTGCGGATGGCGCGCTCTTCCATCTCGCGCGCGAGCCGGCGCTGCTCCGCGGTGTAGGCGTTGTGCAGGCCCTGGAGAATGCCGGCGCTCTGCTCCAGGGGCTTCGTCACCTCGGCGCGGGCCTGCGTCAGGCGACGGTGGATCCGAAAGAAGGCCCCCGTGAACGGCTCGGCGTGTTCCTCGGCCAGCTTCAGCGCGTTGCGGTCAGCCAGCAGGTCCTCCTGCAGCGCGAGGTCCTCGGCTTCAGTCACCGGCGCCTTGCGCTGGCGCGACTGTTCCAAGCGGTCCTTGGCCACCGCCACCATGGCCTTGTTGCTGCGCCACCAGTTCGCCAGGTTGTCGAACCACGGCAGCACCAGCGCGTGCTCCTGCTGGACGAGGGCCACCTCCGCGGGCAGCACCTCGGCGTCGATCACTTTCTTCTTCCCGTTCCCGTTGGTCTTGGCCATTAGCGCACCACCTTGTCGCCGGGCAGCACGGTATAACTGCCGGTTTCCGCGAACCACTTGGCGTAGAACCGGTCGGATGCGGCGTTCATGCGCTTGGCCCCGCGGCGGCGGGTTTCGTTGAAAAATGCCCGGTGCCGCTGCACCGAGTCGGCCACCGCCGTGAACTTCGCCGGCGTGTTGCCAAGGGTTGCCAGTTCGTCATCGGTCATCGCCCGATATTCCGCAACTAGTGCGTTGTATTTCGTAGTGGCCATGTCACTCACTCCTGTCGGTTACTTCGGAAATTCCTGCTGCACCTGCGCGCGGCAGGCATCGCACCCGATCCACTTCGCACGGTCGGCGGCGTTCATGCGCTTGGCGTCGGTGTAGGGCACGTCGTAGGCGGTCAGCGTGCCACCGCACGCGGTGAAGGTATGGCCGAACCCGTCGTTGATCCGACGCCCGCGGCGACGGACAACGACACGAACGTGGGCGCGAATGGCGGCGAATGTGCGGGCACTCATGACTCACTCCTTCTCGCCGGGGGTCACGCCCCGGTCGATGAGAGAGACTACTGCTTGTGACACACAACTGTCAAGCCCCTCTCTCACCGCTCCATCCGCGCTCACCGCTCCATCCGCGACAGCTTCTCCAGCACGATCAGCGGGGCCGAATCGGTGACCGGTTCCAACACCCCGACCCGCTCTTCCCGCGCGATCAGGATCCAGTATTCGCCCGGCTCCCCGGCAAAGGCGCACGCCTCCATCTGCCAGGACACCGGGCCGTTGGTCCCGTCTGCCGTCCGCGGCAGCACCCGCAGCGTGCCCTTGTGCAGGCTGATCACCCCTTCTCGGTGCCGCCATCCGCACAACGTGATCAAGTTGTCCACCTGCGAGCGCAGCCCCTTCGGATCGCCGCCCATGCCCTTGTGGGTCAGGTGCGCCACCTCCGGGTTGTAGCCGCGCTCCCGACATCCGCAGAAGGGAAAGCGGCACCTAAAGCCGTCGCGGGCCGCGGCGGTCAGCTTGTTGGTGCGCTCCTGCCGGGCGACGAGATAGCGCCGACGTTGCTTCTCGATCGTGCGCGTCTTCGTCTTGAACATCGGGCCAACATGTCTCGGGGGCCAGGATCGGGATTCGTCCACGGCTCAACTCCTTCAGCCAGTGACTGGAACAGCGCAGCGCGTGCCGCGCCTCGAGCCACCTCAATAGCGCCCGCATACCCGTAACACCTCGTAGGCCTCGGCCAGGTCCCGCGGGTCGTCGTGCCGCTCGACCTTGTAGCCACCGTCGAACCGCAGGTAGCAGCACCACCGGCGCGTGTGCTGCGGCGGGATGCCACTCTCGACGCTGTCGAGGATCGCTTCCAGCGCCGTCTGGACCGGGTGCCACGGGGCTTTGCCGCCGGTCTTGATTTCCCACACGCCGCGCACCCGGTGCAGGTTCAGCACCCGGTCGATCCGGCTGCAGTAGCGGTGCGTCGGGTGGCTGCTCAGTTCTTCGACGTGCAGGATGTCCGGCTGCAGCGCCCGCATACAGGCGACGTGCGCCAGCAGATACGGCTTCCACCCGTGCGTGACCCCTTCGGGTCGGCTGATCAGCCCGAGGTCGTAGTCGGCGGTGCGCGCGTGGACCCACGTCCCGCGCTCCGCGGCGTCGTCGTCGAACCACCGGTCGTCGATGCGCCCAGCCTGCTTCAGTAACTGCGTGATCCCGGGCAGCACCTCGCCCGTCTCCTGTTCGATGTAGTCGTGGCGGCCGGCGTCGAACCGCACGTCGAGGTCGTTAGCCACGGGGCCGCTCCAGCAATCGCCGCAGACTGGCGCGCATGACCGGGTCGGTGTCCCAGCGGTCGACCGCCGCCGCCAGGTAGTTCTGTAAGTGCTCGACGACGGGCCCGTGCTCGTGCTGCGGGAACGTCGCCGACACCGCGTGCGCGGCCATCTCGATCAGCGCGGTGGCGATGGTGCCGCCGTCCACCGTGCCGGCCGGGATCGTCTCGATCAGCGCCACCGTCAACCGCGCGATCGTCTCGGTCAGCACCAAGTGGTCGGCCTCGCCGCCCATCCGCAGGCCGTCATCGTCCGTCATGGTTATCCTTCCTCGCCCGGATCGCGCGGCAGCTGCAACGGCCCCGGCGCCTCGAGGGCCGCAATGATCGCGTTATAGTCCTTGCGCTTGATCTCAGCGCTGCCGCTCACGGCATAGCGCGCCCCGAGCCACACGGCCACCTCGTCGACCGGCCGGCGCATCCGCTTGGCGGTGTCCCACAGTTTCCGGGCCGCGGGTTTGGTGATCGGTTCATCGCCGTCCGGCATGTCGGTGGCCGGGGTCTGCGCCGGCGGGGCCGGCTTGGGCGCGGCCTGGCGCGAGGGCGCGCGCTGCTCGTTCCACATCGGCGGGTCGTCCTTCCGGCGCCACACCTTCTGCTCCTTGCCGTCCCGGCTCTGCACCGTCACGCACACGCCTAGCTCGCGCGTCATGCGCTCGCGCCAGTCGTAGTCCCACAGTTCCAGCCACACCCCGATCCGCTTGCAGCACCGGCGCAGGGCGCTGGCAACGGTGCTCTCGACGGCGTCCCCGAAGGTCTGGTCCGGGTTGCTCTCGTGGTATTCCTGCTGCCCCCAGGCCGCGGCCACCGGCGCCCCGCCGATGTGTAGGACGTAGGGGCAGACAATGCAGCGCTTCTGCCCGTCGAACGCCGGCCGTCCGATCGGCACCAGCGCCCAGCCGAACCGGCCGAACGCTCTATTGAGCAGCCGGGTGTATTCGGTGTGCGCCAAAAACATGACGGGGTGGCGCTGCGGCAAGAACCTGATGCGCCCGACCGGCGGCGGCTCCGACAGGATCCGCTCCTGCTCCGCGGTTAGGGTCGGGGACACCAGGCCCAACTGGCCGAGCATGATGTCGTCGCCCTCGATCGCCCGCTCGTCGAGAACCCCCTCCAGCGCCTCCTTGGGTGGCGCTACAAGCTCGATCCGTTGCGGGACGGGGGCCGGGGCCGGCGGCGGGGGCATCGGCCGTGGGGGGCGCCTGGGGCCTTTCTTCGTGGGGCTGGCTCTCTTCGCCGGCGCCGGCGTCGGGGGCATGCGCGCCACATACCACTTCCGCTTCCGCAGCAGCCCGGCGCGAATAGTGCTGATACGACTCCGCTCGTCGGGGTTCAACGGGGTGGTGGCCAGTTGCTGCTCCACCTCCGCGATCTCGCGGTTCACCTCCGCCAGCGCTGCCTCCAGCGCGGCTGGTTTCATCTTGGCCATGTCTCACTCCTGCTAAACTGGCCCTGTCTTGGGATGCCGCGCGCCGGGGGTACTCACTCCCCCCGGTCGGTCGTCACCCCTTGCGCCCGGTGCGGGGGCCATCCGCACCGGGCATCTTCACCTTAGCGTCGATAGGTGACAACCCTGGTCAGCAGGGCGTGCGCCTTCTCTTCCCCCAAGAGGGCAAATTCAATGGTGTCGCTGTCGGTCGGCTGCGGGTCGCCGCTCAGTGTGGACAACCGCTTGCGGTGCCTTTCGAGCGCCTGCACGCCGGCGGTGCTGAGGAACGTCGTCCGCCGATTGGTCTTGTGTTGAAACAGGGACGGTCGGCCCATTCGCTTCGGGCTGGGCATAGGGCGTCTTCTCCTTCTCCTGGTAGTCGGCCGTGCCGCACTCGGTGCAGCGGTCCCCAATCCAGCCTTCGGCCGCGCACGCAGGGCACGGGCCGGTCATGCGCTGGCCGGGGTATTTGCCTTTGATGGTGGTGGCGTAGTAGCGCCCGACCGAGTCGGCCTGCAGGAACCCGAGGGCTACCTCCAGCGACACGTCGGCGTAGTGGTAGATCGCACCCGACTTGAACTGCACGGCCAGGATCGACTTGGCGGGGTTATACCCCAGTGCGGCCAGGTTCGTGCTGTCGAACGCTTGCAGGGGGATCTTCTCTGCGGCCATGCCGCAGGGTAGCCTATTCTGTGTCTGAAGTCTACCCGACGAACGGCACGTTCGACGCCCCGCCCCCGCTCGCCCCCGTCACCGAGCAGGCCCACTGCGTCCAACTGTTGCTGACGCTCAGCGTGTAGGACATGACGGTGGTGGTGCCGACCGCCGCCTCGTAACTGGCCGCACTCTTCTGGTTGTTCGTCGCGTCGAGTATTTCGTAGATCAGGGTCTGCCCCGCGCCCACGGTCCAGTCCTGGCTGGTGGCATCGCTCTGGCAGAAGTCCAGCACCAGGTCCCCGGCCACGCTCGGCACCGTGACGGTCGGCGTCGTGCCCGTGCCAACCGCGCCACGTGTCGCGCGGATCCCGCCGGCCCCGTTCACGTTGAACGCGCCCAGCGTGATGTAGTTCCCGCCCAGAAAGGTGACGACGACGTTGGCGGTCCCGGCCGGCGCGGCCGGCATCCGAAACAGGTAGACACCGGCTTGGGTAGTTTCGCGGTCGCTGAACACACGGTCCAGCGCCACGCCGTTGTAGGTGCAGCTTGGCCATGGCTTCTCCAAGTTGGAGAAGATGCCCACCCAGACAAACAGATCGTCCCCGTTTGCGGTATGGCTGACGGTCAGCGTGGTAACCGAACTGCTCGTCCGTCCGCTGCTGGCTGAACCGGTGACTGTGGCCGCCATCTAGCCCACCGTCAGCTGCAAGATCACCTTGGTCAGGGAGGTCACGCTATCGACCTTGAACCCGAACACGTCGCCGGCCGTGACGGTCTTGCTCCAGCCGGTCAGCGTGGTGTCGTCGCTCTTCGTTGCGCTCGACAACGTCGGCTTGGCGCTCGCCGTGATCGTGTCGGCCACCGTGGGCGGGAAGTTCGCGTAGGTGTCCTTCCACACGTCGATCACGATACTGCCACTGGTCACGCTGGCGTCGATCGACAGCAGCCGGGCGCGCGTGATCTGCCCGCCGAAGTTCACCGACACGAACCCTTTGATCCCGGTGCTGATGACACTGCCGCCGCCGTCGATCACGATCCCGACCGTGCGCGTGACGGTGTCGCCGGCATCGCTGTAGTCGTCCCAGGTGGTGGCGTTCGACCGCTCGGTCACCCCTTCGTCGGTGACGTAGTAGAGCGTGCCCGTCGCCACCGCAGTGGCCGCTGGCTGCGCTGCTCGCGTGCCTCGTTGGATCACATCTTCAAGCAGCATCGGTCCTCACAGTCGGGTCCACGAGAAAGCCGACGAGTCGCTCCCCACGTTCAGCGCCCCGCCGCTGCTCTGCAGGCCGTTCAGTTCGACGTAGTCACCGGCCACCAACTGGGCCAGCGTGATCACCTGCACCACCGTCACGTCGCCGGTCACCGGTGGCACGATCACCTGGGCCAGGGTGGTCGTGCCGTTCAGCTTCAGTTCCGCCGCGCGGATGCCGGCCGTGTTGCTCGCGTATTCCACGTTCGCGGTGATGAAGTAGTTTCCGTCCGCGCCCGCGGGCACGGTCAGGCGCGTGTTGTTGGTGCTGTTGTCGTGGCACGGCCCCACGTCGAACGCTTCCACGTCGAAGGCAATGGCCGTCCGCACGCCACTGGTCAGCGACTGGGTGCCTGACTTCTTGACCAGCACAATCGGGCGCAGGCCGCTCAATTGCGTGATGGTGCCGTTCTCGTTCATGGCGCACAGTTGCGAGATACCGCCGGCATCGTCGCGCGTGAACAGCGCAGCGGTGTCACTGGCGCAGGCGGTCGGGGCGGTGCCCTTCTCGATCACAAACGATCGCGTGCCGGTCGTCACGTCCTTGGTGTTCGCGCTCGCCAGCAGCAGGTTCATGCTGGTCGGCATCACCCAGACGACGTGATTGGTGACGGCACCGCCCCCGGTCAGGGCGGTCCAGCGCATCGCATTGCCGCCGTTGCCGATCACGGCCATGCGCCACTCGACCGTGTTCTGGCGCTGCTCGTAGGAGAACCCCGCCGACGCGTTGGCGTCCGATCCGCCCGTCTGGAGTTGCAGGTAGGCGCTCGGGTTGCCGCCAGCCGCCCGCGCTTTGATCAGGTAGCCGATATCGGCACCGGTGCCGAACACCGCCAGCGGCACATCAACCGCGAGGTTGCCGGACGTGCCGACGCCCATCTGCCCAAAGTTGCCGCCCGCATCCGGCTTGATCTCAACCGCCGGGATCGCGCCGTTGTTCCCCACGTCGAGAAAGATCCGCGAGGCGGTCGTGCCCGCGCCGGTCGTGGCCTTCAGGTGGAGGTCGTCGGTCGTG
>Ga0207708_10000193_pt1 | contig 48084 bp, 41 predicted proteins | sample KBSK5101metaG_FD_184340 | JGI IMG/M metagenome (GOLD analysis project Ga0207708, IMG submission 184340) | Corn, switchgrass and miscanthus rhizosphere microbial communities from Kellogg Biological Station, Michigan, USA - KBS K5-10-1 metaG... | ecosystem: Host-associated > Plants > Roots >... | reverse complement strand
CGTCGGCCTGCCAGTACTGCAGGAAGGTCGCATTGGCGAGCAGCGCCACGAACAGCAACATGCAGAAGACGCTGAGGTTGCGAATCGGCTTGTTCATCGAAGCGGCACCACCTGGGTCGCGTCGGTGTCGTCGTCGGGGGCGAACAGCTCCGGCGGTGGCCGCCGGGCCTGGTCGGAGATGCGCAGGAGCAGCGCGATCATCACCCAGTTCGCGACCAGCGACGACCCGCCGTACGACAGGAACGGCGTGGTGAGCCCGGTGAGCGGGATCAGCCGGGTCACTCCGCCGATCACCACGAACACCTGGATCGCGAAGACCACCCCGAGTCCGGTCGCGACCAGCTTGCCGAAGCCGTCACGGCAGACCAGCGCGGTGCGCAGCGAGCGTTCGACGATCAGCGCGTAGAGCAGCACGATCGCCATCACGCCGGTGAGCCCGAGCTCCTCCCCGAGGGAGGGCAAGATGAAGTCGGAGAACGAGAGCGGGGTCAGGTAGGGACTGCCCTGCCCGAGGCCGCGGCCGATCAACCCGCCCCAGGCCATGCCGTACATGCCCTGGATCAGCTGCGAGGCGCTGTCCACGTTGCCGAACGGGTCGAGCCAGCCCTCGACACGGACCTTGACCTGGCCGACGAAGAGATAGCCGACGTAGGCACCGAGGGAGAACATCAGGGTGCCGATGACCAGCCAGCCGGGCCGCTCGGTGGCGACGTAGAGCATCACCAGGAAGAGGCCGAAGAAGAGCAGCGAGGAGCCCAGGTCGTTCTGGAAGACCAGGATGCCGAGGCTGATCAGCCACATCGCGAGGATCGGGCCGAGGTCGCGGCCTCGGGGGAGGTCGACGAACAACAGCCGCCGTCCGGCCAGCGCCAGTGCGTCGCGGTGCTGCACGAGGTAGCCGGCGAAGGCGATCACCAGCAGCACCTTCGCGATCTCGCCGGGCTGGAAGCTCATCGGCCCGATGCCGATCCAGATCCGGGCGCCGTTGATGTTCTTGCCGATGCCCGGGACCAGCGGCAGCAGGAGCAGCGCGATGGCGGCCAGACCCGCCGTGTAGGTGAACGCCTGCAGCCGGCGGTGGTCGCGGAGAAGCACGAGCACGGCCACGAACAGCAGCACGCCGATGGTCATCCACATCAGCTGCGCGTCGGCATAGGTGTGCGCCCCGGGGTCGTTGACCTCGGCGGCGTGGTCGATCCGGTGGATCATCGCCAGCCCGAGCCCGTTGAGCGCGGAGACCACCGGCAGCAGCACCGGGTCTGCGTACGGCGCGGTGAAGCGGATCGTGACGTGGCAGCCGATGATCAGCGCGGCCAGCCAGCCGCCGTAACCGACGATGTCGGTGGGCACCGTGCCCTCGGTGCCGAGCCCGACCGCGGCGTAGGCGCCGATGCCCACGATCAGCGACAGGATCAGCAAGAAGAGCTCCGCGCCCCGCCGCTGGCGGTGCACGAACCCCATGAACGAGCCCTCGCTGCCCACGTTGCTCATCCGGGGTCCCCGCGGAAGCGTGAGCGAAGCGAGCGGTTTCGTGGGGTGGATCTCATGGCGTCGTGTCGCAGTCGTCGGGCGACGGGGTGGCCGTGCCGGTGGGCGAGGGGCTGCCAGAGGGTGTGGTGGTCGGGCTGGCAGATCTCGTGGCCGATCTCGTGGCCGTCGGCTTCTTGGTGCCGGAGGGGCTCGGGGTGCGCGACGGCTGCTTCGTGGCCGTGCCGGACCGGCTTGCCGACGCCGACGGGCTCGGTGTCGCGGTCGCCGTGGCGCACGCCGCCGAGCTCTGCAACCGGGCCACGATGTTGCGTGCGTCCTCGAGGTTGCGGGCACCGATGCCGTCGCGGACCTGGCCCTGGGTGAAGTCGGGAAGGTCGGTCATCTTGACCTCGCTCGGCTGGTAGACGCGGTGGAGCTGGACCACCGGCACCTGCGCCTGGACACCCCGGTAGATCGCGACCGTGTCGCCGTCCGGGGCGACGTAGTACTGCTTCTGGGTCCAGGCGTAGGCGGTCGAGGCGGCAAGCCAGACCAGGACACCGATCACAGCGAGCACCAGGATCCGGCGCAGCCACGTGAACCGACGCGGTGGCCGGGGTGCGTAGCGGAGCTCCTCGGGGTCGACCGGCGTGCCGGCCTCGGCAGGGACCGGGTCGAGCTCGCCGGTGTCGCTGCGCCGCATGGCGCGCAGCTTGCGGCTGCTCAGGCCCTTGCGCTTCTCGGCGGCGGCACCGACCACGATCGGGCCGAGCGCGACCGGACCGGTCTCCTCCGGGTCGGCAACGGCGGCGTCGGTCACGTCGGCCACGACGACGGTGACGTTGTCGGAGCTGCCGGCGTCGAGCGCGGCGCGGATCAGCTCGACGGCGGCGTTCTCGACGGTCCCGGTGCCCAGGATCCGGGCCATGTCCTGGGTGGACAGCACGCCGCTGGCGCCGTCGGAGCAGAGCAGGATCCGGTCGCCGGCGACCACGTCGACCAGGAACAGGTCGGGCTCGGGCTCGTGCTTGCCGTCCACGGCGCGCAGGATCAGGTTGCGGTGCGGATGCACCCGCGACTCCTCCTCGGTGATCCGACCCTCGTCGATCAGGCTCTGCACGAAGGTGTGGTCCTTCGTGATCTGGCTGATCGCGCCGTCGCGGAGCAGGTAGCCGCGGCTGTCGCCGACGTGGCCGACGCCGACGCGTGTGCCGTCGAAGACGGCCGCCGTCACCGTGGTGCTCGTGCCGTCGAGCTCGGGGTGCTGCTCGACCAGGCCCGCGATCTGCCGGTGCGACCGCTCGATCGCCTCGGCCAGCGCGCCCTGCAGGTCGTTGCCCGGGGGTTCGTCGAGTGCCCGGAGCTCACCGATCGCGGCGCTGCTGGCGACGTCGCCACGGGCCGACCCGCCCACGCCGTCGGCGATCGCGAGGAGGTGCTCGCCGGCGTAGCCCGAGTCCTGGTTGTCCTTGCGGACCCGGCCGACGTCGGACAGCGCCGTGTAGCGCAGCCGGAGCCGGCCGGTGGCGCCGGTGGTCGGGTCCCCCGAGGGCTGGTCGGCCATCGGCTACTTCCGCAGTTCCAGGATCGTCTTGCCGATCCGCACCTGGCTGCCCAGGGTCAGGGTGGTGGGCTGGGTGATCCGGGTGGTGCCGACGTAGGTGCCGTTGGTGGAGCCGAGGTCCTCGACGTACCACTGGTCCTGGTTGGCGGCGATCCGCGCGTGGCGGGTGGAGACGTAGTCGTCGTCGAGCCGGATCGCCGCGTCGGTGCCGCGACCGATCAGCAGCGGGGCGCGGTCCAGCGACACGGTCTCGCCACGGTTGGCGCCCTCCACGATGGTGACACTGGACGGCGAGCCTCGGCGGGGCTTGGGGCTCTTGCGGCGCTGCTGCCGGGTCGGCCGCTTGTCTGCGGCCTCCTGGCGGGCGGCGCGGGCGCCGAACATGTCGGAGCGGATGACGGACACCGCGGAGAGCACGAAGATCCAGAGCACTGCCAGGTAGGCGAACCGGATCAGCAGCAGGGTCAGCTCAGACACCAGCGGCACCCCGGCCGGATCCGTCGGTCTCGCCCAGGTGCAGGGTCAAGGTGGTGTTGCCGATCCGGATCGTCGCGCCATCGGCGAGGACCGCCGCCTCGGTCTTCCGGCCGTTGACGCTGATCCCGTTGGTCGAGCCGAGGTCGTGCACGCTCACATGTGGATCACCGCCGTTGTCGTCGACCCGGAGCTCGGCGTGGCGCCGGGAGACGCCCGGGTCGGTGATCCGCAGGTCGGCGTCGTTGCCGCGGCCGATCACGATGCCGGGCGGCAGCAGCGGGTGGCGCTTGCCGTTGACCTCGATCATCGCCGCGGCCCGCCGTACCTGCGTCTCGGAGGGGTCGCCGCTCGGCGTGCTGACGCTGCTGATGGTCTGGCTCCGCACCCGGAACCGACCGGTGGTCAGGTCGTCGGCCGGCTCGAGCTCGATCGTCACCGGGCCGGTGAACACGTAGGACTGCTGGGCGGCGTGGTCGCGCAGCATCGCGATGAGCTCGCTGGTGAGCTTGGGGCCGAGGCCCTGGAGGCGCTCGAGGTCGGTGCCGGACAGCTCGACGTGGAACTTGTTCGGCACCAGCCGGCGGTCGCGGCTGAGGATCTGTGCGGAGTTGTCGATCTCGCGGTTGAGCGCAGAGGAGATCTCCACCGGCTGCACGGCGCTGCGGAAGGTGCGTGCGAACACGCCCGAGATCATCTGTTCGAGGCGGTCCTCGAAACGGCGAAGCCCGCCCATGGAACCTCCTCGTCTCTGCTGAACGCGCTGTCGACCCTCCCATGCCCGCTTCGATCCTAGCCAACGCGCCTCGCTCGGTTTGGGCGCCGCCCTCGGGGTGCGTTAGCCTTTCGCTGCTTCTCGCGCGAGTGGCGGAATAGGCAGACGCGCACGGTTCAGGTCCGTGTGCCCGAAAGGGCGTGGGGGTTCAACTCCCCCCTCGCGCACAGCACCACGACGGCTCCGGGCTCCGGCCCGGGGCCGTAGTCCGTTCCTGCCCGGCGACTCCGGCTCAAGGTCCGTGTGCCGCCGAGGCGTGGCCCGCGAGGTACGACGCAACCAGGCCGCCCAGGGTCGGCAGGTGGTAGCCACCCTCTTGGACCACCACCGCGGGCAGGCCCAGCCCACCGATGATCCTCCCCGCCTCGCCGTAGCCGTCACGCGTGACCAGCAGCGGGCTCTCCGGGTCGTCGGCGGCCGCGTCCACGCCCAGGGACACCACCAGCGAGGTGCAGTCCGCGGCTGCCACCCAGTCGGCGAGCCGGCGAACCGCGTCCAACCAGCCGTCGTCGGCGGTGCCCGGCACCAGCGGGATGTTGAAGGTGGCGCCCGCGCCCTCGCCGACGCCGACCTCGTCGGCGAACCCCACCACGTGCGGGAACCAGCCGGCGCCGGGGTCGACGTGGACGGAGCCGTACCGGACGTCGCCGCGGTCGTAGAAGATGGCCGCCGTGCCGTTGCCGTGGTGGGCGTCGACGTCGACCACGGCGACCCGGCGGGCACCTCCGCGGCGCAGCGCCTCCGCCGCGGCTGCACCGTTGTTCAGGTAGCACGACCCCCCGTAGCCGGCGCGTGTGACGTGGTGCCCCGGTGGCCGGCAGAGGGCGTAGGCCAGGGGCTCACCCGCCGTCACCAGCGCGGCGGCGCCGAGCGCACAGTCGACCGCGGCCCGCGCTGCGGCCCAGGTGCCCGGACCCACCAGCGTGGTCGTGTCGTAGCCGAACCGACCCGCGTCCGCGTGCACGGCCGTCGCGCGGCGCGTGGGCAGCCCACCGGTCATCGCCGGGGTCGGGAACAGGTAGGGCACCACCCGGTCCTGGCCGACCAGCTCGGAGTAGGGCCCGGCCGCCCAGCGGTCGGCCGCGGTGCGCAGGAACGACAGCAGCTCCGCGTCGTGGATCTCCTCGAGCACCTCGTCGGGCGCGGGGCCCGCCTCCACCAGCCGGTGACCGGCGTCCCGGAGGCTCTCGAGGATGGTGTCGACCCGTGCCGCCACCTCGGTGGCGTCCGACGTCGTGCCGACCCAGACCTCGTGCTTCGGGTCGTGCGCACGGGTCGTGGGCGACCACACGACCGGGACGTCCTGCTGGGCCATGCGTCAGTGTCCCCCGGGAGGGTCGCGTTCCGGCAAGATGGCGGCATGCCGCGTGCCCGCGAGACCGGGATCCGGATCGGTGACCTGCCGACGGGTCCGACCGGCTCGGTCCTCGACGTGCCCGGCGTCGGCCTGGGCCATGCCACGATCGTCCGCGACGAGCCGGCGCCACCCGTCGGCCGCGGGTCGGCGCGCACCGGCGTCACCACCCTGCTCCTGGCCGAGGACGCCTACCACCGGCCGCTGGCGGCGGGTGGCGCGGTGCTCAACGGCGCCGGCGAGTGCACCGGCTTCCTGACCGCGCGCGAGTGGGGCACCATCGAGACCCCGGTCTACCTCACCTCCACGATGCAGCTCGGCCGCGTCTACGACGCCGCCTGCGAGATCGCGCTCGAGCAGCACCGGGGCGTGGCCGACGACGTGGTGATCCCCGTCGTCGGCGAGTGCGACGACTCCTTCCTCAACGACTGCCGGCGGATGCAGGTCGGCGCCGCGGACGTCCGCTCGTCGTACGACGAGGCTGCCCGGTCGCGCGGCGCCACCTCGCCGCCGCCCGAGGGCGTCGTGGGCGCCGGCACCGGGATGTCCTGCCTGGGCTTCAAGGGCGGCATCGGGACGGCGTCCCGGGTGACCGGCGACGGGTACACCGTCGCGGTGCTGCTGCTCACCAACTTCGGGGAGCGGCACCGGCTCACCGTGGCCGGGGTGCCCCTGGGTCGGCTGCTGCCGGCACCGGACATGTCGGCGGCACCTCCCGCGGGGTCGTGCATCGGGGTCGTGGTCACGGACGCCCCCGTCGACGCCGCCGGGTGCGCCCGGCTCGCCCGCCGGATCGGTCTGGGCCTGGCCCGGACCGGGTCGACCGCGCACCACGGCAGCGGCGAGATCTTCCTGGCCGCCTCGACCACGTGCCGGTTCGACCGGGACGGCGCGCCCGAGGCCGGACCGCGGGTCGCCGGGCGCGGCCTCGACCCGTTGTTCGGGGCCGTCGTGGACGCCGCAGAGGAGGCGGTGCTCAACTCGCTGCTGGGCTCGGTGACGACCACCGGCCGCGACGGCAACACCAGCGAAGGGCTCGACCCGGCGGTCGTCTCCCGGCTCCTGGCCGAGGCAGGGCATGCCGGGCACTGAGCGCGAGGTGCGGGTGCCGATGGCCGACGGGGTGCGGCTCGCGGCCACGCTCTACCTCCCCGAGGCCTCCGCCGGGCCGCAGCCCTGCCTGCTCGAGGCGCTGCCCTACCGCAAGGACGACCTGACCTCGTCGTACGCCGCGGGCTACCGCACGCTGCGCGACGATCACGGCTACGCCGTCTGCCGGCTCGACCTGCGCGGCACCGGCTCCTCGGAGGGTGACGCCACGGACGAGTACCCGGCCGTCGAGCAGTCCGACCTGGTGGAGGTGGTCGCCTGGCTGGCCGACCAACCGTGGTGCGACGGCGGTGTGGGGATGTGGGGCACGTCGTACTCGGGGTTCAACTCGCTGCAGGTGGCGTGCGAGCGCCCGGCCGCGCTCAAGGCCGTGGTCTCCATCTACGGCAGCGACGACCGGTGGACCGACGACGTGCACTGGCGCGGTGGCGCGCTGCGCCTGCTGGACCTGCTCGACTACTGCCACTACATGACCCCGATGACGATGCTGCCGCCGGTGCCCGCCATCTGGGCCGAGGGGCGGGAGCGCACCTGGCGCGAGGAGTGGCAGCGCCGGCTGGAGACCCAGGAGCCGTGGGTGCTGACCTGGCTCCGGGAGCACCGCGACGGCCCCTACTGGCGGCACGGCTCGGTGCGCAGCGACGCGTCCGGCAACGGCTACGACCGGATCGCCTGCCCGGTGATGATCGTGGCGGGCTGGGCCGACGGCTACCGCAACAACTCGTTCCGGACCGTCGAGGCACTGCGGCGTGCGGGTGTCCCGCACCGGCTGCTCGCCGGTCCCTGGGTGCACGCCGACCCGGCCACGGCGTACCCCGGACCGCGGATCGACCTCGACCGCGAGCTGGCGGCCTGGTTCGACCGGTGGTTGCGCGATCCAGTGGCAGGCACCGGGCCGCACCGCGACCGGGTGGACGTGTTCGTCCGCAGTTCGACGCGCCCCGAGCCGGACCTCGACCTCCACGCCGGTCACTGGGTGAGCGACGCCTGGCCCTCGGCGGCCACCCGCTGGGTGGATGTCCCGCTCGAGGGACCGCGATCCCTCCTCGTCGAGCCCGACGTCGGCACGGCGGCGTGGATCGACTGCGCCGGTCACCTGCCGTGGGGCATGTCCCTCGACCAGCGCGACGACGACGCCCGCTCGCTGACCTGGGAGTGGTCCGCACCGACCGATGTGCTGCTGGGGCAGCCGGTGGCCAGGCTCGTGGTGGCTGCCGACGCCCCGGCCGCGTCGCTGTCGGTCAAGCTCTGTGACGTCTTCCCCGACGGCACCTCGGCGCTGGTCACGCGCGGGAGCCTCGACCTCGCCTACCGCGACGGGGTCCACGCGCCCACCGAGGCCGCTCCGCTGGCGCCCGGCCGCTCGTACGACGTGGAGGTGAAGCTCGACGCGTGCGCCTACCAGCCCGAGCCCGGTCACCGTCTGCGGCTGTCGGTGGCCGGGGCGGACTGGCCGAACACGGTCGCGCCGCCGGCCCCGGTCACGCTGACCGTGCACAGTGGCTCACTCCGGCTGCCGTCGTGGTCCGGCAGCGACCACCCGGCCCCGGTCTTCGCCGACGGCGCGGCGACGGCCGCTGAGGACCCGACCGGCGTCACCTGGGCGGTGTCCCGCGACGTGCTGCGCAGGACCACGACGTGCGCGGTGCGCCACGGTGCGGACTATGCCGTCCCGCACGGGGGCACCGCGTCCGAGACCTACGCCGGGGAGGTGAGCGTCGACCGGCGTACGTGGGCCCAGCACGCCGCCGCCGAGTGCGGCTACCGGCTGACCTGGCCCGGCGTCGACGTCCGGGTGACGTCCACGATGCGCGTCGACGTGACCGCGCAGGGCTACGAGGTGGCAATCCAGGCGACGGCGTACGAGGGGGAACAGCAGGTCTCCCACCGCACCTGGGCCGAGCACCTCCCTCGCTGACGGGTCAGGTCCCGAACCCTCCCTCGCGGTAGGCCCGGCCGATCCGGGACACCAGGTCGGCGACGGCGTCCTCCCGGGGCGCGAACGGACCCGGTCGGAAGTGCGGGCTCGCGAGCCCGCGCTGCACCGACTCGCAGGCCGCCCAGTCCTGCCGGTTCGTGACGTCCCAGAACTCGACCGCGCCCGCGGCGTCCGGCACGGACCCGTCGGCACCCGGCGCCACCAGCCAGGAGCACTCGACCCAGGTGCGGCCCGGCGCGAGCGGCAGCATCCGGTGCGTCATCACGTAGTCGGGGTGGGCCGACACGAACAGGTTCGGGAGCAGGTGCAGGTACTCCACGTGCGTCGGCCTCACCCCGGGGAGCGGGGTCGCGGCCAACGCGCCGGTCGTGGACATCGTCGCCATCCCGTCGCGCAGCTCCATCGATCCGCCCACCCAGGCGCCCGGCAGGTCGTAGTTGTCCCCGGAGTCCGGCGGGCTCACCTCGCACAGCTGCGGGTGGATCAGCGGGCAGTGGTAGCACTCGTGGTAGTTCTCCGCGATCACCTTCCAGTTCGCCGCGACCTCGTAGCTGTGCCGGTCGGCGAGCACCAGCGTCCCGCAGGCGTACCGGGTGACCAGCGGGCCGAGGTCACCGAGATGATCGGCGAACGACGGCACCCGGTCGCTCCCCAGCTCGTGCAGCGCGTGCCCGAACAGCCAGCCCTCCCAGATCGTCACCGGCAGCTCGACCAGGCCGTGCTCGGCCGCCTCGAAGGCCGGGTCGTCGCGGAACCCGCGCGCGTTGACCAGCGATCCGGCGAGGTCGTAGGTCCAGGCGTGGTAGGGACAGGTGACGCTCTGTCGCTGCGAGGACGCGCCCTCGGGCAGCAGCTCGTGGCCACGGTGCCGACAGGTGTTCGCGAACATCCGCACACGCGCGCCGCTCCGCACCAGGAGCGCCCCGACGTCGCCGACGGCGACCGACCGCTGGGTCAGCTCACCGCCCCCATCGGGAGCCGACAGCAGGTCGGCGACGCGACCAAGGCAGGTCCAGCTCCCGGCGAACAGCGTGCGCAGCTCCCAGGCCAGCACCTCGGGGGAGGTGTAGGCGGCCGCAGGCAGCATGTGCTGGGGTGCCCCGTCCGGTGGGGCCGCGGCCCGCACCGCCTCCAACGCGTCGACCTGCGCCTGGGTCATCGAAGGACCTCCTGCCGGGTGGCTCCTATGCTGCGGCTCATGGGTGATCGCAGGTGACGCGGCGCGACCGCCGCACGGTCGAGGTGCGGCGCGAGGAGATCCTCACCGCCACCACCGAGCTCCTCGACCGTGTCGGCCTCGCGGCGATCCGGGTGGCGGACGTCGCCGACGCCCTGGGTGTCAGTCCGGCCCTGGTCTTCTACCACTTCGGCACCAAGGACGCCCTGGTCGCCGACGCGTTCGCCCACGCGGTCGACCGCGACCTCGACCGGCTCGACCGGGCGACCGCGAAGGACGCCGATCCGCTGGACCGGCTGCGCCGGGTGCTGCGGCTCTACGGCCCCACCGGGGCGGCGACCGGTTGGCGCCTGTGGATCGACGCCTGGGCGCTGGCCCAGCGCGAGCCGACCCTCCGGAGGGTGCTGCGCCGGATGGACGAGCGCTGGTGCGCCGTGCTCCGCGAGGTGGTCGACGACGGCGTGGCGACGGGGGCGTTCCGGTGTCCCGACCCGGCGGGCTCGGTGGTCCGGGTCTCGGCGCTGCTCGACGGGCTGTCGGTCGCCGCCCTCGTCTACCGCACGGTCTCGCGCGCACAGCTGCGCGAGTGGGTCACGGCCTCGGTCGCCCAGGAGCTCGGTCTGGAGAGTCGTCATCTCACACCAGCCAGTGCGCCCGGTAGGCCGGGTCGGTGAGCCCGGGGCGGTCCATCCGGAAGGGCGTCAGGTCGGTCGAGGTACGCCCGTCGACGGCCAGGTCGGCCAGCAGCCGGCCGAACGTGGGCGCGAACTTGAACCCGTGCGCGGCCCCCATCCCCACCACGACGGACGGGTGGCCCGGCACGGCTGACAGCACGAAGTCCCGATCGGGGGTCAGCGTGTACTGGCAGCGCAACGAGCGCACCGGGGAACCGCTGGCGGGGAGCAGGGAGCGCACGTGGCGGGCCAGCCGGCCCTCCATGACGGGGTCCCGGGACGAGGTCCGGTGGTCGGGGTCCACGACCGGCCCGCCGCAGTCCTGGGCCGCCTTGACCGTCGGCTCGCCGAAGCACGGGAACCCGTAGTACGACGGGTCGTCCATCCAGATCCACAGCGGCAGCCTTCCGGGCGCGAAGTCGTCGGGACGTTCCGGCCGGAAGTAGGTCACCTGCTCCAGCGTCACCTCGAGCGGCACCTGCACCCCCAGGCCGGCCAGCACGTCGTTCGTCCAGGCGTCCGCGCACACGACCAGCCGCTCGCAGCGCACGACGCCGCCCGTGGTCCCCACCTCCAGGCCGCCGGCCCCGAGGTCCCGCACCGCCGTCACCGGCGTCTGCTCCCGCAGGTCCGCGCCGCGGCGCCGGGCCTGCTCCTGCAGGACCCGCGTGCCCCTGCCCGCGGGCACGATCGCCGCGTCCGGCTGGTGCAGGACCAGGGTGCCCTCCGGCAGCCGGAACTGCGGCCACCTGCGGGCGACGTCCGACGGATCGAGCACCTCGTGGTCGATGCCCACGGCGTCGAGCGACGTCGTGTAGTCGACGGGGCTGATCGCGGCCCCGGGCGGGAACAGGTCGAGTCCGCCCACGACCGTCACCAGGTCCTCGCCGGAGTCGCCTTCCAGCCGCGCCCAGTCGGCGTACGCCTGCTGCGTCAGCCGGACGTAGGCCGGGGTGTGGTAGCTGTGCCGCAGGATCCGGCTGGTGTCGTGGCTGGCGCCGCGCGCGTGCCCGAGCTCGAAGCGCTCGAGCCCGACGACGCGGTGGCCGCGGCGGGCCAGCTCGTGGCAGGTGGCACTGCCCAGCGCTCCGAGGCCGGCGACCACGAAGTCGACGTGGCCCGTTTCGTGGCCCGTTTCGTGGCCCGTTTCGTGGTCGGTCACCTCCGGGCCTCCAACAAGGGCAGGAGCCACCGGCGGATGTCGAGGCTCTCGTCCTCCATCGGCGCGAACCAGCCGTGCCGGTAGCTGCGCGACGACATGCCGCGCTGCACGCCCTCGCAGACCGCCCAGTCCTGGCGGTTCACCAGGTCCCAAAGCCCACCGGCGTCGGAGGGGTCGAAGGCCTCCCGGCGTGCCTCGTCGGCTGCGAACAGCAACGTGCACACCACGTCGGTGCGGTCGACCGCCCTCGGCCGGAGCACCAACGCCGCGACGTGGTCGGCGGAGGCCGAGAGCAGCAGGTTGGGGAAGACCAGGTCGCCCTTGTGCCGGCTCCGCTCCTCCTCGCTCAGGCCGGGCAGCGCCGAGCGGGTCGTGGTACCGGTGGTGGTGAAGGTCCAGGCGCCGTCGCGGTGCGGCACCCCGCCCTCCCAGTCGAGGGCGGACGCCCCGCCCGCGAACGCCGGCACCAGCCGGCAGAGCTCCGGGTGCACCGGCCCGCAGTGGTAGCACTCGTTGTAGTTCTCCAACAGCACCTTGTAGTTGGCGGCCACCTCGTAGCGGAACGTCGCGCCGGTCACCAGGCCCGCCAGCCCGTAGTTCGCGAGCGTGACGTCGGCCCGGGCCACGGCTTCGGCGAGGGGTGTCGCGTCCTCAGGAGTGAGGTGGACGAACACGAATCCTCCCCAGGTGCCCACGCCGACCGGCGCGAGGCGGAACTGGTCGAGCGCGACGCCGGACAGCTCGGTGTGCGGAGCGCGCAGCAGTCGGCCGTCGAGGCCGTAGGTCCACGAGTGGTAGGGACAGCGCAGGGCCGCCAGGTCGCGGGCCACCGGGGCGTCCGGCGGGACCGTCGGCCGGATCTGCGAGCCACGGTGCCGGCAGACGTTGTAGGCGGCGTGCAGCGCACCGTCGTGGTCGCGCATCACCAGCACCGACTCGCCTGCGACATCGACCGTGGCGACGCGCGACGGCGCGTCCAGCCCCAGGTCGTCGGTGCGGCCCAGGCAGAACCACTGGCCGAACAGCGCGACCTCCCTCTCGGCGAGCCAGGTGTCCGGGTCGACGTACATCTCGCGGGGAAGGGCAGCCTGCAGGGGAGCGTCCGGCACCGTGTCTCCTTCCTCTTACTGACTCAAGAGTCAGTAACGCAATCGTGGCACGGGACGCCGGCCCGGGCCAGAGGTCAGGTCCTGGAGAGCGCCGCTGCCAGGTGGCACGCGGCGCGGTGCCCCCCGGTGGCCGCGACGATCGACAGCGGCTCGCCGACGCACTGCTCCGCGACTCCGGCGGAGGCTGCGCGCCCGTCCGCCAGTGCCGGGCAGCGGGGGTGAAAGCGGCACCCTCCCGGGATCCGCGTGGGGTCGGGGATCTCGCCGGTGAGCACGACCGGCTCCAGCCGCTCCATCTCCGGTACGACGGACAGGAGCGCCTGTGTGTACGGGTGCCGCGGCGACTCGAGCACCTCCTCCGTGGTGCCGCACTCGACCACGCGGCCGAGGTACATCACCGCGATCCGGTCGGCGATGTTCCAGGCCAGGCCCAGGTCGTGGGTGACCACCACGACGCCGACCCCGAGCTCCTCGCGCAGCCGTAGCAGCAGGGCGAGGATCTCGCCGCGGATCGAGGCGTCGAGCGAGGACACCGGCTCGTCAGCGATCAGCATCTGAGGCCGCAGCGCCAGCGCACCCGCGATCAGCACGCGCTGCTTCTGCCCACCGGAGAGCTCGTGCGGGTAGCGGAGGAACAACCGCTCGGGTGGGCGCAGGCCCGCCTCGGCCATGGCGGAGGCCACCAGGTCGGGCTCGCTCCGGCCCTCGGCGTCCGCCGCGACCCGGGCGTGCAGCCGAATGCCCTCCGCCACGGACTCGTAGACGCTCTGGCGCGGGTTCAGCGACCCGGCGGCGTCCTGCAGGATCATCTGCACCTGCCCGCGGTACCTCCGCAGCGCCCGGTGCGAGTAGTCCAGCGGTCGACCCTCGAAGCGCACCTCACCCGTGCCGGGCCGCTGCAGCCCCACCAGGGTGCGGGCCAGTGTGGTCTTGCCCGAGCCCGACTCACCCACGAGCGCGACGACCTCGCCGGCCGCGACCGCGAGGTCGACGCCGTCGAGGGCGCGGGCGATCGGGCCGGACCGGGTGCTGAAGTCCACGCCGACCCCGCGCGCCTCCAGCAGCGGTTCGCCGGTCACGGGCTCGGTCACCGGCTCTGTCATACCTGGCCAACCCGGATGCAGGCGGCCCGGCGCCCGGCCCCGAAGTCGAGCAGCGGCGGCTCCGCCTCGCGGCAGGCGTCGGTCACCCGGGGGCAGCGCGGTGAGAACGAGCAGCCGGCGGGCGGCGTCCGGGGGTCGGGTGGGTCGCCCGCCAGCCCGGACGGCGCGTAGCGCGCGGTGTGGTCGCCGATCCGGGGGAAGGCGTCCGACAGCGCCTTGGCGTAGGGATGCAGGGGCGCCAGGAACACGTCGTCGGCGCTGCCGGTCTCGACCACGCGCCCGGCGTACATCACCAGCACGCGGTCGCACACGTCCGCCAGCACCGACAGATCGTGGCTGATCACGACCAGGCCGACACCGAGCTCGCGCACCAGGTCGGAGAGCAGGTCGAGGATCTGCGCCTGGACCATCACGTCCAGGGCGGTGGTGGGCTCGTCGGCCACGATCAGGCGCGGGTTGCAGGCCAGGGCCATCGCGATCATCACCCGCTGCCGCTGCCCACCGGAGAGCTGGTGCGGGTAGGCGCCATCCCGGGTCCGGGGCAGGCCGACCTTCTCCAGCAGGTCGCGCACCCGCTCCCGGACCCTCTCGTCGCCCACGCCCGGCTCGTGCAGCCGGATCGGTTCGGCGATCTGGTCGCCCACGCGTTGCACGGGGTTGAGCGAGTGCAGTGCGCCCTGGAACACGATGGACGCGTCGGCCCAGCGCAAGGCGCGAAGGTCGCCCCAGCTGACGGTGAGCGCGTCCACGCCGGAGACCAGGACGGTGCCGGTGACCTTCGCGTCCTTGGGCTGCAGCCGCAGCACCGTGCTGGCCAGCGAGGACTTGCCGCACCCCGACTCTCCGGCCACCCCGACCACCTCGCCGGCGTGCACCACCAGGTCGACTCCACGTACGGCAGGCAGGGGCCCCTCCGCCGTCTGGTAGATCAGGGTCAGGTCGTGGATCTCGAGCAGCTCGGCCATCACGACCGTCGCAGCTGGGGGTTGAGGATCTCCTCGAGCGCCTGACCGACCAGCGTGAACGACAGCACCACGAGCACCACGCAGACGCCCGGCGGCACGATGAACCACCACGCTCCCGTCGTGATCGCCCCGACCGCGAACGCGCTCTCGAGCATCGAGCCCCACGACACCCGGGTCGGGTCTCCCAGGCCGAGGAAGCTCAACGTGGTCTCCGAGAGGATCGCGATCGCCACCGTGAGCGTCGTGTTCGCGAAGACCATGGGCATCACGTTCGGCAGCACGTGCTTGCGCATCAGCTGCGACCGTCCGGCACCGAGCACCCGGGCCCGCTCCAGGTAGGGACGTTCCTTGATCGACAGCGTCTGGCTGCGGATCAGCAGCGCGGTGCCCGGCCAGCTGGTCACCCCGATCACGATCGCGATGTTGAGCAACGACCGGCCGAGCACGCTCGCGAGCGCGATCGCCAGCGGCAGGAACGGCAGCACCAGGAACCACTCGGTCAGCCGGAACAGCACGGCGGCGGGCCACCCCTCGAAGAACCCCGACATCAGCCCGACCAGGGTGCCGATCACCATCGAGATCAGCGTCGCCAGCAACCCGACCCCGAGCGAGATGCGCGACCCCCAGATCAGCAGCGTCAGCACCGAGCGGCCGTTGTCGTCGGTGCCCAGCAGGTACTCCGCGGACGGCGGCTCGAGCACGCCGCCGGTGGCCTTGGTCACCTCGAGGCCGGCAGGGTCCGCGAGCACCGGAGCCAGCACGGCCACCAGCACGAAGAAGGTGAGCAGGCCCAGTCCGAGGGTGCCGGCGCGGTTGGCGCGGAACAGCCGCCAGGTCCGGCGCAGCGTCGCGGACCGCCGGCGGCGGCGCACCTGGCGCGGAGTGAGCCTCTCGGTTGTGTCACTCATGTGCGCACCCGCGGGTCGAGCAGTCCGTACACCACGTTGGCCGCGAGGTTCGCCATGATCACGGCGGCCGAGGCGATCAGGAACGTGCCCTGCAGCACCCAGAAGTCCGGGATCGAGATCGCCTCGTAGGAGAGCAGTCCGAGGCCGGGGATCGAGAAGACGGTCTCGATGGTGATCGCGCCGGACACCACGAAGCCGATGTTGATCGCGGACAGGGTCACCGTGGGCAGCAGCGCGTTGCGCGCGGCGTGCTGCCGTCGTACGGCGATGTCGCGCAGGCCCTTCGCGCGCGCCGTGACGAGATAGTCCTGGCCGAGCTCGTCGAGCAGCGACGAGCGCATCACCAGTGAGTAGTCGGCGAGGTAGGCCAGGGTCAGCGTGATCACCGGCAGGGTCAGGTGCCACATGGTGTCGAGCACGCCCTCGAGGCTCGCCGGGTCGACGTCGGTCGAGTGCAGCCCTCCGGTCGGGAACAACCCCGGCAACGGCCCGATGCCGACGGCGAACACGGCGATCAGGAGCAGGCCCAGCCACCACTCGGGCATCGAGTAGAGAGTGAGGGTGATCCCGGTGGAGAAGCGGTCGAACCGCCCACCTCGGTTCCAGGCGCCGATCATCCCGATGTAGACGCCGATCAGCATCGCCAGCACCGTGGAGGTGCCCACCAGGAGAACCGTGGGCCACAGCCGCTCCCAGACCAGGTCGGCCACCGGCACCCGGTAGCGAAGCGAGATGCCCAGGTGCCCGGTGAACGTGTTCTCCAGGAAGACCACGAACTGACGCGGCAGCGACTCGTCGAGGCCGTAGGTGTGCCGGAACTCCGCCAGCTGCTTGGCGGTGCGGAACCGTCCGCGACCCAGGGTGCGGGCCGGGTCACCCGGGAGCACACGGAACAGGAAGAAGTTGACGACGAGCACGAAGAAGAGGCTGCCGATGGCGCCGAGCACCTTGCTGAGGACGTAGCGGGAGTAGCTCGAGCGCCGGCTGACGCGTTCCGGGGGTGCCGCCCCGACGAGCGTCGTCACCGTCTCACTCGCGCTCGCCCACGGTCGTCCTGCGCCGCATCAGGAGCAGCACCCCGCCGGCCACCAGGGCAACGAGCACGATGCCCCCGACGATCAGGGGTACGTTGCTGGTGCCTCCGCTGTCGCTGCTCGACGTGCCCGCGGAGGGCTTCACTGCCGAGGCGACACCGTCACAGTCGCCCGCGTCGGCGGCGGGACGGAGCTGCGAGTAGTTGTGCGCGCCGTACTGGACCAGCCAGACACCGCCGGGATCCGGCTGCGGCTGGAAGCAGGCGAAGCGGTCGCTCCGCACCGCCTCGCCCGTCGTGGTGTACACGGTCACGATGTAGGGCGACTCCTCGTACAGCTTCTGCTGCATCCGCTTGACGATGTCGACCCGCTTGGCGTCGTCCATCTCGCCGTTCTGCTGCTTGTACATCGCGTCGTACGCCGGGTCGCAGTACCACGAGTCCGAGAGCCCGCCCCGCTGGTCGCAGGTGAAGTCGGCCAGGATGCCGTCCGGGTCCGGCTCGACGAACCAGTCCCACTCGAACGCGTCGTACTCGCCGCGCAGGATCAGGTCTCCCAGCTTGCTGCTGTCCATCGCGGTCACCTTGGAGTCGATGCCGAGGTCGGCCAGCCACTCCTTGAAGAAGTCCAGGGTGTCGACCGAGGACTTCTGCTCGGAGCGACCGAAGAGCCGCAGCGAGCCCAGCGGACTGCCGTCGGGCATCGTTCGCTTCCCGTCGGCGCCCTTCTTGTACCCCGCCTCGTCCAGCAGCTGACCGGCCTTGGCCAGGTCGAACGTGAGGGCCTCGGAGGCGGGCGGCTTCCAGTGGTAGTTGGGGTACGCGTCCGGCACCACCACCGAGCCCGGTGTCGCGGCCCCCTGGAACGCGCTCTTGACCAGACGCGCGTTGTCCACCGCGTAGCCCAGCGCGTGGCGGAACTTCGGGTCCTTCAGGGCCGGGTTGCCGTCACCCAGCGGCTTGCCGTTCTCGGTGTTCACCGCACCGGTGTTGAAGCCGATCTCCTCGAAGAGCGGTGAGACTCCCTGGTGGGCGGTGATGCCCTCGCGTCCCTGCAGGGCCCGGACCTGCAACGGCGTGATGTCGTAGACGTAGTCGACCTCGCCCTTGATCAGCGCCTGCACCGCCGGGTCGTTGCTCTTGTAGACCCGGTAGTCGACCTCGTCGACGTGCGGGGTGCCGTTCCAGTAGTCCGGGTTCTTCACGAACCGGAACGTCGACCCACCGGCCGTGCCCTGGACCAGCCGGAACGGGCCCGACCCCACCACCGGCTTGCCGTCCTCCGGCTCGGCGGCGTAGCTCTTCATCTCCTTCTCCGAGACGCTCTTCCACACGTGCTCGGGCACGATCGGGATCGGCAGCAGCGGGAGCACCGCGTTGGGCTTGGAGAGCTTGAGGACCACCGTCTGCGCGTCCGGCGCGGAGACCTTGGTGACCTCGTTGAGGTAGCTCGACCAGTTGCTCGCCTCGATGCCCCCGGCCAGCACCCGGTTGTAGGTGAACGCCACGTCGGACGCCGTGAGCGGCTTGCCGTCGGACCACTTCACGCCATCGCGGACGTGGAAGGTCCAGGTCTTCCCGTCGGCCGACGTGTCCCAGCTCTTCGCCAGCCCCGGCTCCGGTGACATGTCCTTCATCGAGTAGTTGACCAGGTAGTCGTAGGTGATCGCCCAGAGCTCGTACGACGTGGCCTCGACACCCAGGAACGGGTTCAGGGAGTCCACGTCGGAGTTGAAGGCGACCGTGAAGGTCACCTTGTCGGCGGCCTGACCCGCGGTCTGCTCGGTGGCCACCGGCAGCAGCGCCAGCCCGGCCGTCAGGGCCAGGGCGGCGAGCACCCGCGTCGGAGTACGGTGCCCGCTGTGACCTCTCCGCCGCGGGCGGCCCGGGTGCCGCACGAGCACACCGAGCACGGCGTGCACCGCCCGGATCCCTACCACTGGATGCGCGACGTCGGCTCCGCCGACCTCCTCGCGCACCTTGCTGCCGAACGACGCTGGTACGAGTCTGCGACCGGACATCTGAGCTCCCTCGCGGAGTCACTGCGGTCGGAGATGACCGGCCGGGTACCGCCTACTGAGCGGTCGGTCAGTACGCGCTATCAGGACTTTTACTACTACACGGTGCTTCCGGCTGGAAGGGAATACCCGCAACTGATGCGCGATTTCTACCGCACGGCACCGGTCACCGCGACGGATTCGGTCACGAACGCCGTCATTTCGGACGGTTCCGGTGGCGGCGGGCTGGTGCTCGAACACGATGCGCTCCGCGACGACTCCGGCTACCTGGAGCTGGGCGTGACCCTGGTCAGCCCCGACAGCCGGCTGCTGGCCTACTCCGTGGACCGGACAGGTGACGAGGTCTACGCCCTGCGGTTCCGCGACATCGCAAGCGGCACGGACCTGCCCGAGGAGGTGCCGGGCAGCTACTACGGCGGTGCCTGGGCCGCCGACTCGGGCCACTTCTTCTACACCGTCCTCAACGCCGCGTACCGGCCGCACGAGGTGTGGCGGCATGCCGTCGGGACTCCCGTGTCCGAGGACGTGCTGGTGCTCAGCGAGCCCGACGAGAGATTCGAGCTGAACGTCCGGGCGTCGCGCTCGGGCGGCCTGGTGCTGATCTGGTCCGCGAGCCGGGACACCACCGAGGTGTGGGTCCTGGACGCGCACGACCCGCGGGACCCGCCTCGATCGGTCGGCGGGCGGCGGGTCGGGGTGGAGTACCACGCTGAGCACGCCGTGCTGCCGGACGGCACGGAGGTGCTGCTGCTCGTGACCAACGACCAGGCCCAGGAGTTCCGGCTGGCCCAGTGCCCCGTGCCGCGTGCCGCCGACCAGGACCACCACACGTGGCGACCGGTCCGCGAGGAGGATCCGGACGAGCGGCTGGAACGGGTGGATGCCTTCGGGAGCCACGCCGTGCTCAGCCTCCGCTCGGGAGGACGGCACCGGCTGCGCCTGCTGTCGCTGGCGGCGCTGGCAGCACCCGGGACGGTGGTGGACCCGGCCTTCGCGGACGGCACCGTGGTCCTCGCCGCGAACCCCGACTTCGCCTCGACCGCGGTCACGGTCTGCGACCAGTCGTACGTGCAGCCTCCCGTCTGGTCGGATGTCGACCTCGGGACCGGCCGGCGAACAGAGCGGCACCGGCAGCCTGCGCCCGCACACGACCCGGGCCGCTACCGCTCGGAGCGCCTGCACTTCGCCGCGCCGGACGGGATCGAGGTGCCGGTCACGCTGGTGCGGCACCGGGACACCCCGCTCGACGGCACCGCCCCCGCCCTGGTCTACGGCTACGGCGCCTACGAGTACACCTTCGAGCCGGACTGGGACCCGGCCCTGCCCAGCCTCCTCGACCGCGGCGTCGTGTTCGCCCACGCCCACGTCCGCGGTGGCGGGGAGGGCGGTCGGCGCTGGTGGCTCGACGGCCGGCTGGCCCGGAAGCAGAACACGTTCACCGACCACCTCGCGGTTGCCGAGGGGCTGGCCGGGCTGGTGGACGGTCATCGGATCGCGTCGCGCGGGCTCAGCGCCGGCGGCCTGCTCCAGGGCGTGGTCCTCTCCCAGCGACCAGAGCGCTGGACGGCCGTGGTCGCGGAGGTGCCGTTCGTCGACGTGGTCACCACGATGTTCGACGCGTCCGTCCCGCTCACGGTCACGGAGTGGGACGAGTGGGGCGACCCGCGCCGACGGGAGGAGTTCGACTGGCTGCTCGGCTACTCGCCGTACGACAACCTTCCCGTGGCGGGCACGCGGCCGGACCTGCTGGTGACCGCGGCCCTGCACGACCCGCGGGTCCGGGTCACCGAGCCGGCCAAGTGGGTGGCGGCGCTGCGTGCGAGCGACCCCGAGTGGTCGCCCCGCTGCGTGTTCCGGGTCGAGACCGGTGCCGGCGCCCACGACGGGCCCTCGGGACGGACGGCCCGGCTGGCCTACGAGGCGGAGATCTACGCCTGGCTTCTGGACCGGTTGGCGGTCACTGACGCTCCAGTCAGTAGCGACTACGGTTGCTGAGATGATCCGGACGACGCCGTTCCACGCGCGGCTCGGTGCGCTTAACACCCAGGGGCTCTACACCCACTGGCAGGGACACCTGTCCGCCCTGCGCTACACCCACGCCCCCAAGCACGAGTACTTCGCGGTGCGCAACGGCGTCGGCGTCTTCGACACCTCCCCCCTGTTCAAGTACCGGATCCAGGGGCCCGACGCCGAGCGGTTCCTGGCCGGTGTGCTGGCCCGCGACATCCGCTCCTGCCGACCCGGTCAGGCCCAGTACACCCTGTGGTGCGACGAGCGCGGCTTCGTGATGGAGGACGGCGTCGTGCTGCGGCACGCGGCCACCGAGTACCTGCTCACCGCGGCCCGGCCGACGCTCGGCTGGTTCGCCGACCTGGTCGGCCGGTTGCGGGTCGAGATCGAGGACGTCTCCGACGGCTACGGCATCCTCGCGGTGCAGGGTCCGCGGTCCAGGGCCGTGCTCCGCGCGCTGATGCCGGAGGCCGATTCGCTCGGCTACTTCGACCACGCCCCCGCGAAGATCGGCCCGGCGCCCGTCACCCTGTCGCGCACCGGCTACACCGGCGACCTCGGGTTCGAGATCACCGTGGAGGCCGCGCACGCGCTCGACGTCCTCGACGCGGTGCTCGCCGCCGGCCGCGACCACGGCATCCGGCCGTTCGGCGAGGAGGCGCTGATGATGCTCCGGATCGAGGCCGGGCTGCCGCTGATCGACGTCGAGTGGCACAACAGCCGGCTCGCGTTCACCGACCACGACCGGGTCACCCCCAAGGAGCTGGGGATGGGGTGGATGCTGCGTGGCGTCCGCGACGGCGACCGCGCCTTCGTCGGCCGCGACGCGATCCGCCGCGAGCTGGTCGACCAGACGTCGCGCTGGACCTCGGTCGGCGTCGTCGTGGACTGGGCGGACTGGGACCGGCTGCACCGCGCCGCCGGCCTGCTGCCCGAGAAGAGCGAACGCCCACTCGGCTACGAGTCGGTGCTGCACGACCGGCCGACCACGGCCGGCGGCTCGCAAATCGGCTACGTGACCAGCTTCTGCTACTCCCCGGTGCTGCAGCGCCACATCGGGCTGGCCCGGGTGCGACCCGGCCACGCGGCACCGGGGACCGAGCTGCACCTGGAGATCGCCCTGAACCACGCCAACACCACCGTGCTCGCGCACACCGCGAAGCTCCCCCTGTTCAACCCAGCGAGAAAGACGGCCCGACCGTGAGTCAAGCCATGGGCAGCACCAGCACCGGCCCCTACGACGCGATCGTCGTCGGGGGTGGCCACAACGGCCTGGTGAACGCCGGCTACCTCGCCAAGGCAGGGCTCCGGACCCTGGTCCTCGAGCAACGCCACCTCGTCGGCGGCGCGGCGATCACCGAGGAGGTGGTGCCCGGGTTCTCCTTCACCACGTTCTCCTACGCGCTCAGCCTGCTCCGTCCGGAGATCATCCACGAGCTCGACCTGGTCAGGCACGGGTTCCTGCCGCTGATGATGCCCTCGTCCTTCCACCCGACCGGTGACGGCGGCTACCTGCTGCTCGGCGACGACCACGGCCAGAACATCCAGGAGATCCGCCGCCACTCACGCCACGACGCCGACGCCTACGACCGCTACCACCACGACCTCGACCTGGTCTGCCAGGCGATCCAGCCGCTCTTCGACAACGCGCCGCCCGACGTCTTCGGCAAGGACCCCGAGGACCAGGCCGACGTGAAGTGGTTGCTCGACCACCTCGCCAGCGTCGACCGGAAGGTGATGCACGACGTTGTCCGACTGCTGACCGGGAGCGCCTCGGACTGGATCGAGGACTACTTCGAGCACCCGGCCGTGCAGGGCTTCCACGCGTCGTCCAGCATCATCGGCTCGAAGGTCGGGCCGATGTCGCCCGGTTCCGCCCTGGTCCTGCTGTTCCACAAGATGGGCGAGCACGACGGGCACCTCGGCTCGTGGGCGTTCCACAAGGGTGGCAACGGCGGCTTCACCCAGGTCCTCGCCCGGGCGGCCGAGGCGTACGGCGCGGAGATCCGGCTGGGCGCCCGGGTCGACACCGTGCTCACCCGGGACGGCCGGACCGTGGGCGTCGCCCTCGAGGACGGCACCGAGCTGCGGGCGTCCGTCGTGGTGTCGGCGCTCGACCCCCGTCGTACGTTCCTCGACCTGCTGGACCCGCGCGAGCTGCCGTCGGACCTGGTCGACAACGTCGAGCGGATGAGGTTCCGCGGCGTCTCCGCGAAGGTCAACTTCGCGCTCGACGGGCTGCCGGTGTTCCCCGCGCTGCCCCCTCTGCCCAACGGAGGAGGGGTCGACCACTACGGCGGCTTCCTCAACATCGGACCGACGATCGAGTACCTCGAGCGGGCCTTCGACGCGGCGAAGTACGGCTGGTACAGCGAGCGGCCGTTCATCGACGCGGCGATCCAGTCGGTGGTCGACCCGGACATGGCTCCGCCCGGCAAGCACGTGATGTCGTGCTTCGTGCAGTACGCGCCGTACCAGCTGCGGGAGAGTGACTGGGAGTCCGAGCGCGAGCGCTTCGGCGACAAGGCACAGGCCGTGCTGGAGTCGCACTTCCCCGGCTTCGGCGAGCTCGTGCTGCACCGCGAGGTGGTCACGCCTGTCGACATCGAGCGCACCACCGGGCTGACCGAGGGCAACATCTTCGCCGGGGAGTTCCTGGCCCCCCAGATGTACTTCTTCCGCCCGGCCCCGGGCTGGAGCCAGTACCGCACTCCGGTCGACGGCTACTACCAGTGCGGCTCGGGCACCCACCCCGGCGGCTGCGTGATCGGCTCGCCCGGCAAGCTGGCCAGCCAGCGGATCCTGCGCGACCTGCGCGGGTCCTGAACGACAGCTAGCCGAGCGTCTGGTGGACGCACAGCACGTTGCCGTCCGGGTCCTTGAACCAGGCCGCCTTGTCGTTGCCCATGGTGGCCATGTGGTCGACCGTGGTCAGGTCCGGCATGTCGTAGTCCTCGAACCCGACCCCGTGACTCTCGAGGTTCTGCACCTCTGCGGCCACATCGGCGACCTCGAAGCTCATCGCCGTGCTCTCCGACGGTGTGCTGTCGGGGCGGGGGAGCAGCACCAGCGTCGCTCCGCCGGCGAGGGCGTACGTCGCCGAGCCCTCCTCGTTGGTTCCCGTGTAGTGGAGCCCGAGCTTCTCTGTGTAGAACGTCTTCGCGCGGTCGGGGTCGGTGACGGGGAGCATCATCGCGACCGTGCTCGTGGCCAGTGACATGAGCACCTCCGGTAGTTCGAACGGACGCCTCGAGAGTGCTCCTGCCGGGTCGGCACCGCAATGGCGGAGTGGACCAGTGCGGCACACTGGAGGCATGAGCATGTCCTCGAGGATGCCGATCACGAACCCGCTGAAGCTGGAGTACCCGCAGTCACTAGCGGTGTACGACGAGTACACCCAGGCGCAGAAGGCCGTCGACTTCCTCTCGGACAACAAGTTCCCGGTCGAGCAGTGCATGATCGTCGGCACCGACCTGAAGCGGGTCGAGCGGATCACCGGTCGGCTGACCTACAACCGCGTCGCCCTCGGCGGCGCCCTGTCCGGGCTCTGGCTCGGTGTCTTCGTCGGCATCGCCTTCGCGCTCTTCACCGAGGGCAACGCCTGGGCGCGGATCCTGTCGACGGCGCTGATCGGGCTGTTCTTCGGCATCCTCTGGGCGATTGCCGGCTACGCCGCCACCCGGGGGCAGCGGGACTTCTCGTCGGTGACCTCGGTGGTCGCCACGAAGTACGAGGTGCTCGTCGAGCACAAGTCGGCCCAGCAGGCGCGCGATCTCCTCGCTGGGCTGCCCGGTGGGCTTCCGGACCCGTTCGCCTGAGGTCGTGACCACCTCGTCCCCATCCGGGGGAACACCGGCCGGTCAGCCAACGGTCCGCTTCACCGCGATGGTCGACGGGACCACCGAGGACTACGAGCTGCTGCTTCCGTATGAGGAGCGGGAGCTGGCGCAGGTGCCGGACCGCATCCTGGGCTGGCTTCGGGCCATGGACGAGCACACCGGCTACCAGGTCACCCGGCTCGGTCACAGCCTGCAGGCGGCCACCCGGGCGCTGCGGGCGGGTGAGGACGAGGAGATGGTGGTGTGCGCACTCGTCCATGACGTCGGCGACGTCCTCGCGCCGGCGAACCACTCCGAAGTCGTCGCCGCCATGGTGCGGCCGTACGTCTCGGAGCGCAACTACTGGATCCTCAAGCACCACGGCGTGTTCCAGGGCGTGTACTGGTTCCAGCACATCGGGGCCGACCCCAACGCACGCGACCGGTGGGCGGACCACCCCTGGTACCAGGCGTGCGCCGACTTCTGCGCCAACTATGACCAGAACTCCTTCGACCCCGACTACCCGACCGAGCCGCTGGTGGTCTTCGAGCCGATGGTCCGACGTGTGTTCGACCCGCGGCGGGTGAGGAAGCCCGACTCCGCCACCCACACCGGCCCGGAGAACGACGGCTGAGCTCTACGAACGAGTGCGTGACTCGAGCGCGAACGCGGCCTCCACCAGCTGGGCGTTGCTCGCGGCTCGGGTGCCGTCCGGCAGCAGGACCGAGTCCTCGAAGCCGACACGAGTGTCATGTCCCCGCCGGAACGCGTCCTCCACCAGCGGCCAGGTCCAGTCGTGCATCCCGTGCGTGAGACGAGGGCATGTCGATCCGGCCGAGTCCAGCGCGTCGTTCACCTGCTGCGCGAAGTCGGTCGGCTCACCCTCGAGAAAGTAGGGCTCCCCCGGGGCCAGCTCGATGCTGACCCTCTGCGCCCGAGGCAGCAGTCCCGATCCGAGCAGCCGGTCCATCTCCACGGGCGCCCACAGGCCCACATCGATGCCCACCCCGACATCGAGCATGGCGCCCATCACGTCTTCGAAACCGTCCTCGGACAGGTTCACGGTGGCGCAGTCGACGCCTTCCCATTCGCGGATCATCGCGATCCGGTCGGCCAGGTCGGGCACGATCCACTCGCCCGTGGTCAGCCCGATCTCGACCCGGGCTCCGACTTCGGTGGCCAGGTCGCGCACCATCCGACAGGTGTCATTCACGACGGCCGGCTCGAGAGTCTCCGCGCCCGCAGGATCTCGCACGTGAAGGTGCACGCCGGTCGCACCGGCCCGGAAGCAGGCCAGCAGGTCGGCCGCGAGCTCACCGAGGGAGACCGGCATCTCAGGGTGCACGTCCTTGCCCCACGGCCCGTTGGGCGTCACCTGCAGCATGGCGCCACGCTAGAGGAGAGCACTGGTCGTCGGCCGCGGTAAAACGCTCACAGCCAGCGACGCACCCGCCGCGTGTAGTCGTCGTATGACGCACCGAACCGCTCGTGAAGAAACCGTTCCTCGGGGTGGATCGCGCCCCAGAGGACGAGCAGCACCGCGGCTGGGAACAGCACGAGCCCCCAGAGCGTGGGCGCCAGCAACGCCAGTCCGAGGTACAGCGCGAGCAGACCGACGTACAACGGGTTGCGGGAGCGGCGGTACGGCCCCTCCTCGATCATCGCGCGCGTCGCCTGCCCCGGCAGCAGACCGGTCTCGTGCCGGCGGAACAGCCACAGCGACCACGCGTTCCACGCGACGAAGAACAGCACTAGCGCCCAGCCGAGCGGAACCCGCCACCGGCCGAGGTCGATCGGATCACCCCAGATGGAGGTGGCCAGCCACCCGACGAGCAGGGGCGCGCCGACCGCGACCGGGGGCCAGAGCCGGAATGCGACGGTCCGCTCGTAACCGTGCGCCATGCCCTCATTGTCGCGGGTGGGGGACGGCTGGCCGAACTTCGAACCGCCGTCCGAGGCCGGACCCTGACGGTGCTCGACGTGGCGCTCAGTGGCGACCCCGATGCGCAAGGCGCCGCAATCGAGGCATGGGGTCGCTCGGTCTGGGCGACGTGGAGCCACGTGCACGACGCGGTGCGCCAGCTGACCGACCGACAGCTGGCGGGCTGGGTCCCTCACTCGCCGTAGTAGCGGCCGACCTCGTGGCGCGCGTGCACCACCTGGTTCACCAGCTGGCGCTTGGTGCGCTGGTACGACGCGGGGAGCGGCGCGCGGCAGGCCTCGCCGCGGCAGTCCTTGTACTCCCACCACAGCCTGTCGAGGTCGCGCTGCACCGTCCCGTAGCCCGGCTCGTCGATCCGGGACTCCAGCTCGAGCGGGTCGGTCGCCAGGTCGTAGAGCTCGCGGTCGCCGTTGGCGTAGCGCACGTACTTGTAGCGGCCGGTGCGGATCCCGATCTCGGTCAGGCCGGAGCCGAAGCCCTTCGCAGGGCCGTGCACGTCCTTGAGCAGCCCCTCGGTCAGCATCGGGTAGCTCCAGCCACGGTCGGCGCCGTACAGCAGCCCGGCCTTGGACTCCCCGTCCATCCCGCGCAACGTTCCCCCGGCGATGTCGAGGATCGTCGCGGTCAGGTCGAACGTGGTCACCGGCGCGTAGCGCACCCCGTGCGGCACCTCCGGCCCGGCGACCAGCAACGGCACGTGGATCACCGGCTCGTGCGGCTTGATCTTGCCGAGCCGCTGCCGGTGCTCGCCGGTGTAGTAGCCGTTGTCGGAGGTGAACATGATCAGCGTGTCGTGGAACTGCCCGGTGTCCTTGAGCCGTCGCACGATCCGGCCGAACTCGACGTCCCAGGCGTAGAGGGACTCCGCACGCTGCCGCTCCACGTCGCGGAGCCGGGTGTTCTCCTGGGGCGTGGTCTCGGGGAGCTTCGCGATGTTCTCCGGCTTGTCCCTCACGTCGGCCTCGCTCGGCCCGTGCGCGCGGGTGCCGGGCGCCTTGCTGATCGCGGTGTCGAAGCGGCCCCTGAGCCAGAGGGGCCTGGCCGGCGTCATGAAGCGCTGCTGACGTCCGTCGACCTCGGTGTACGGCGCCGGGTCGTCGGACTCCCCCGGCCCGCCGTGGTGCGGGGCGACGGGGGTCACCCAGAGGAACCACGGCCTACCGGTGGCCTTGCGCTCAGCGCCATGGGCGCCGACCAGGCCGATCACCTCGTCGGCGATCACCGTCGAGGAGTACTGCCCGTGGTGAGCGACGGTGCCGCCGTTGATGTTCTGCGTGAAGGAGTAGTAGTTGTAGGTGTTGCCCCGGTACGGCGAGCCGTCCGGCCAGATCGTGTCCAGGCCCGCCATCCAGTCGGTCCACCCGGCGGGCACGTAGTCGATCGAGGACCTCCCGGTGACGCGTGAGGGCATCACGCCGTATCCGTTGAGGTACTTGCCGACCATGGCCGTCCGGTAGCCGACCCGCTCCAGCGAGGTGGCGATGGTGCGGCTGTCGTCGATCGAGCCGAAGCCGTACGGCGCGTCGTGGTAGAGCACGTGGTGGTTGTGGGCGTACTTCCCCAGCAGGAACGACGTGCGCGCCGGGCAGCACAGCGGGTACGGCGAGAACGAGTTCGTGAACCGCAGCCCGCGGTCGCGGACGTAGCGCTGGACGTTGGGCAGGTACTGCACCTCGTCCCAGCGCATGTCGTCCATCATCACGACCATCACGTTGGGCCGCGGGGTGGCCGCCGACCTGGGGGCGCCGTACTTCGGTCTCGCACGCGGCGCCGCCGAGCGGACCGCTTCGCCGGCGAGGGTCGACGCCCGCACGGTGACCGTATGACCGTTCGCGGGCCCTACCGGGACCGGGTCGCCCCGGCTGACGCCGGGCAGTGACAACCCCACCAGCAGGACCGCCGCGACGCCGGCTCCCGCGCGCCACAGGCGTGCACCCCCGCCCCCCGAGACCATGCGAGCAGGAAGCGGTGGGGAAGCGTCGTGCGCGGGTCGCCGCGTCGGTTTCCGAGAGAAATGTCTATAAGGTTAGTATAGATACTGGATTTTGACACGGTTCCCGTCAGTCCAGATGGCTCATCGCCCCGGCTCCGACGATCCCGGCGTTGTTCTTGAGCGTCGCCGCGACGATCTCCGTCTCGATCTCGATCAGCGGCAGGAACTTCTCGGCCTTCTTGCTCACGCCGCCGCCGACCACGAACAGCTCGGGGCAGAAGAGCTTCTCCAGGGTCCGGTAGTAGATCGTGAGCCGCTTCGCCCACTCCTCCCACGAGAGCCCTTCGCGCTCCCGGGCACTTGTCGCGGCCTGCTTCTCGGCGTCGTGGCCGTCGATCTCGAGGTGGCCGAGCTCGGAGTTGGGGACCAGCACGCCGTTCCACAGGAGCGCCGAGCCGATACCGGTGCCGAGCGTGGTCACGATGACCAGGCCGTCGCGGCCCTGTGCCGCGCCGTACTGCATCTCCGCGTGGCCCGCAGCGTCGGCGTCGTTGAGCACGTGCACCGGCCGGTCGAGGCGGTCGGTGAGCAGCGCGTCCGCGTCGACGCCGATCCACGACTTGTCGATGTTGGCGGCGGAGAGCACGACGCCGGGGCGTACGACGGCCGGGACCGCGACCCCGACCGGGCCCGTCGACTCGGGGAACGAGTCGCAGAGCTGGGCCATGATCTCGCCGACGGCCTCCGGGGTGGACTTCTTCGGGGTGTCGATCCGATGCCGCTCCTCGAGGAGCTCACCCGTGTCGAGAGACACGGGCGCCGCCTTGATCCCGGTGCCGCCGAAGTCGATGCCGATCGCGTGAGCAGTCATGACACGACGCTAAGGCATGCGAAGGAATTGATGTTGCTGCGCAATCCGGCAACTGTTCATCGGCCGTGCCCCTTCCGTCAGCCCCCTGCGGCGTAGTAGACCCGTCCGGTCACTTCATTCTCGGGAGGAAGTCCATGCTCAACCCTGCCCGCACACTGGCGATCGCCGGTCTGCTGCTCGCCCCGCTCGCGGTCCCGGCCATCACGCCTGGCGCGGCGTCGGCCTCCACCGACGGCACCCGGGTCGTCATCTCGGAGGTGTACGGCGCCGGCGGCAACAGCGGCGCCCTGTACAACCGCGACTTCGTCGAGCTCTACAACCCGGCCGACGCGGCGTTGGACCTCGACGGCCTCTCGGTGCAGTACCGGTCGGCGACCGGGATCTCGAACCCGAGCGGCGTCGTCCCGCTCAGCGGCACGATCCCCGGAAAGGGGCACTTCCTGCTCGGCCTGGCGAGTGGTGCGAACGGGGTGGCCCTCCCGGCGACCGTCGACCAGGACAACGCCTCGGTCAACCTGAGCGGGTCGACCGGCACCGTGTTCCTCGCGAACCAGAAGACCGTGCTGTCGGCCCCCGCGACCGGTTCGGTGACCGGCGACGGCCGGATCTCCGACCTCGTCGGCTTCGGCACCTCGAACACGTTCGAGACGGTGGTCGCCCCCGCGCCGGGCACCACGACCAGCATCTCGCGCACCGCGGCCGGCGACGACACCGACGACAACGGCGCCGACCTGAAGGCCGGCCCGCCGTCGCCGCAGAACACCATCTCCGGCGACGGCGGTGGCTGCGGTGGCCCGGCGACCGAGCAGACGATCCCGCAGGTCCAGGGCACGACCGGCACCAGCCCGTTCGTCTGCAGGAACGTCACCACGTCCGGCGTGGTCACGGCGTCGTACCCGACCGGCGGCCTCAACGGCTTCTACGTGCAGACGCCGGGGTCCGGCGGCGACCTGCCGACCGGGCACGACGCGTCCGACGCGGTCTTCGTCCACCTCGGCGCGCAGACGAGCTACCCGGCGATCGGCGACCACGTGCAGGTGACCGCGCCGGTGAGCGAGTTCCACGGGCTCACCGAGCTCAGCCCCGCGGTCGGCGGGGTCACCACCCTGGCCGACGCGGCCGCGGCACCGGTGCCGGTCACCGACCCCTACCCGGCGACCGACGCGGGCCGCGAGGCGGAGGAGGGAATGCTGCAGGCGCCGTCCGGTGACTTCACGGTCAGCGACGTGTTCACGCTGAACAACTTCGGCGAGATCGACCTGGCCAGCGGCACGACGCCGTTGCGGCAGCCGACCGACGTCGCCGCGCCCACGTCGGCCGCGGCCGAGGCGGTGGCCGACGACAACGCCGCCCGGGCGGTCACGCTCGACGACGGCTCGTCGTCGAACTACCTGTCCGCCGCGAACTCGAGCCAGCCGCTGCCGTGGATCACCCGGGACACCCCGGTCCGTGTCGGCGCGGTCGCGCACTTCACCAGGCCGGTGGTCCTCGACTACCGCAACGACCTCTGGAAGCTTCAGCCGACCAGCCGGCTCACCCCGGCCAACGCGGCGACGGTGCAGCCGGTCACGTTCCCGAACACCCGCACCGCGGCGCCCGAGCACGTCGACGGCGACCTCAGGATCGCCAGCTTCAACGTGCTCAACTTCTTCAACGAGACCGGCCGGGCCTACGCGGCCGAGGGCCACACCTGCACCAGCTTCAATGACCGCGCCGGCGAGCCGGTCTCGGTGGACGACTGCGGGCCCGAAGGCCCTCGCGGCGCCTGGGACGATGCGGACCGGCAGCGCCAGCTGGACAAGGAGGTACGGGCGATCAACTCCCTCGGTGCCGACGTGCTGTCCCTGGAGGAGATCGAGAACTCCGCCAAGTACGACGGGCCCGAGAACCGCGACGTCGCCCTGGCGACGCTGGTCACCGCGCTCAACGCCGATGCCCGCGACGCCGGGGCAGGGTCCGACGTGTGGTCGTTCGTGCCTTCGCCGGCCGTGGCCGACCAGCCGGCGCTCGCCGACCAGGACGTGATCCGCACGGCGTTCATCTACAAGAACGCGGTGGCGGAGCCGGTCGGCCCGTCGTACATCCTCACCGGATCGGACCCGTTCGCCAGCGCGCGTGAGCCGCTGGGTCAGGTGTTCCGGCCCAAGGGGGGTGTGGAGTCCCAGGAGTTCCTCGCGGTCGTGAACCACTTCAAGTCCAAGGGCTCCGGCTCGGGGCCGGACGCCGACCAGGGCGACGGCCAGGGCGCGTCCAACGCGACGCGGGTCGCCGAGGCGCAGGCGCTGGTCGGGTTCGTCGACGACCTCAAGGCCGCCACCGGCGTGAGCAAGGTGTTCCTCACGGGTGACTTCAACTCGTACACGAAGGAGGACCCGCTACAGGAGCTCTACGACGCGGGCTACACCGACGTCGGGTCCGCGAAGTCGCCGAGCGAGTACACCTACGTCTTCGACGGGCTGGTCGGCTCGCTCGACCACGTGCTGGTCAACGACGAGGCGCTGGCGACCGTGAAGGACGCGCACGTGTGGAACATCAACTCGGTCGAGTCGGTGGCCTACGAGTACAGCCGTCACAACTACAACGCCACCGACTTCTACGCGCCGAACGCGTACCGCTCGAGCGACCACGACCCGACGCTGGTCGGCTTCACGCTCCCGAGCCCGCCGAAGTCGACCGCGACCACCGCGACCACCGCGCCGCGGGAGCCAGGAGTCCGCTCTCGGGCAACGGTGACCGCGACCGTCCGGGCCGACGGCGGCACGCCCGTGACGGGCGGTGCCGTCGAGGTCTGGGACGGCGCCACCTTGCTGGGGACCGGTAGGGTCGCGGACGCCACCGCGGACGTGGCGGTGCAGTTCACGAGCATGGGCCAGCACACGCTGACCGTGCGCTACCTCGGCACGCCGGCGTTCCTGCCCTCCGAGACGACGTTCACGGTGCGGGTGAAGCAGAAGCCGAAGGGGTAGCCACCAGGGTTTCGAGACGGTTGCTGCGCAACCCTTCGAGACGGGCCTGGCGGCACTCCTCAGGGACCGCCTCCTCAACGACCGTTGTACTGCCGCAGGGTCGCGATCTCCTCGTCCACGTAGGGGTCGGTCGCGCCCTCGGCCTCCAGCTCGGCTTTCAGCGCCGTCTGGATCCTGAGCGCCTCGTCGTCCCGGCCCAGCAGGCGGAGCACCCAGGCGACCATCCAGGTCGCGATCTGGGTCTCCCGGTGCTCGCCCCGCTCCCGGCGTACGGCGAGCGCCTCCTCGAACGCCGCGAGCGCACCTGCGAGGTCGCCGGCGTCGTGGCGTGCCATGCCGAGGTTGTTGAGCAGCGACGGCACCCAGCGCCGGGCGGCCGGGTCGTCGTCTGCGCGGGCCTCGGCGAGGACGGCCTCGGTCAGTGCGGCCTGCTCCGCGGGGGAGCCGGCGAGCAGCGCGGTCATGTGCAGCGCGTCGATCCGCAGGCCGGTCAGGAGCCGGCCGGCGAGCGCGGCCGCCTCGGCGAAGAGTGGTCTGGCCCGGTCCGGGTCTCCGCCCGAGCGCAGCACGCGGCCGCGCTCGAGCCGCTCGCGGACCCGCGCCTCGGTGCCGGGGCTGGCGGCCGCGGCGACCTCGTCGAGCACTGCCTGCGCCTCGTCGTAGCGCTGCTGGAGCCCGAGCGCCCGCGCCACCTGGGTGCGGAGCACGAGCGCGTCCTGACCGTCGGCGTCGGTGAGCAGCGCCCGAAGCCGGGCCTCGGAACCGGCGGGGTCCTCGAAGTCCCACGCCCGCTCGATCGCGGCCCCCAGGTCCTCCATGTCGGCACTCTGCCACTTTACAAATCTTGCCACCTTGTCAAGAGAGTTTACATCTCATACGGTCATGTAAAGCGACAGACGGAGGCCGACATGACCGTGAACCATTCCGTGCCCGCCGCGTCCACCGCTCGGTGGAAGGACGGCAAGCGCTACCTCTGGCTGATCGGTCTGGTCGTGCCGTCGCTGGCGTTCATCGGCTACGGCATGCACGCACTGACCGGCTGGGGTGTCTGGTTCTGGATCGGCCCGATCGTGATCCTCATCGTGGTGCCCGTGATCGACCTGGTCGCCGGCCTCGACCGCAGCAACCCCCCGGACGACGTGATCGAGGCGCTGGAGAAGGACCGCTACTACCGCTGGATCACCTACCTCTTCCTGCCGATCCAGTACACCGGCTTCGTCGGCGCCTTCTGGCTGATCGCGACCGGAGACCTGGGTGCCGCGGACAGGGTCGGGCTCGCAATCTCTATCGGCTGCATCGGCGGCATCGGCATCAACACCGCGCACGAGCTCGGACACAAGCGCGAGAGCCACGAGCGGTGGTTGTCGAAGATCGCGCTGGCCCAGAGCTTCTACGGGCACTTCTACATCGAGCACAACCGCGGGCACCACGTGCGGGTGGCGACGCCTGAGGACCCGGCGAGCAGCCGGGTCGGTGAGAGCTTCTACCAGTTCTGGCCGCGCACGGTGCTCGGCTCGCTGCGCAGCGCCTGGAACCTCGAGAGGCGACGGATCGCGCGCCGCCGGCGGCATCCCTTCCGGATCGGCAACGACGTGCTCAACGCGTGGCTGATGTCGGCCGTGCTGTGGGGCGCGATGGTGCTCGCCTTCGGGGCCGGGATCCTGCCTTACCTGGTGATCCAGGCGGTCGTGGGCTTCTCCCTGCTCGAGGTCGTGAACTACATGGAGCACTACGGCATGTGCCGGCAGCGCACCAGGGGTGGCACCGGTCGCTACGAGCGCGTGGATCCCAGCCACAGCTGGAACTCCAACAACATCGCGACGAACGTGCTGCTCTACCACCTCCAGCGGCACAGCGACCACCACGCGAACCCCACCCGGCGCTACCAGACCCTGCGGGACTTCCAGCAGTCGCCGGCGCTGCCGACCGGCTACGCCGGGATGATCGTGCTTGCCCTCGTGCCGCCGGTCTGGCGCCGGGTGATGGACCCCCGGGTGCTCGCGCACTTCGACGGCGACCTCAGCCGCGCCAACCTCAGCCCGCGCGGGCGCGACCGCCTCCTCGCCGCGTACCCACCCCCGGCGGTCGAGACCCGGGTGGTCTCGACAGGCTCGACCAGCGGTGTGGTCTCGACAGGCTCGACCAGCGGTGACGTCGCGTCGGCCCGCTGCCCCGGCTGTGGCTACACCTACGAGGTCGACGCCGGCGAGGAGCGGGAGGGCTTCGCGGCCGGCACCGCGTGGGCCGACATCCCCGACTCCTGGTGCTGCCCCGACTGCGGCGTGCGGGAGAAGGTCGACTTCGTGACGCTGGTCGAGGCGACCCTAGACTGAGCGGCATGGCAGGCAGGGAGCCCCCGGGTTCGGGTGCCGCGCCCCTGAGGATCCGGCTGATCGCGAGTGCGTCGCAGCTGACCTCCAGCGAGGGCTGGTCAGCGGTCACGATGGCGCGCCTGGCCGACGCCGTGGGCGTCAGCCGGCAGACGGTCTACAACGAGATCGGCGGCAAGCCCGCCCTCGCCGAGGCGATGGTGCTCCACGAGCTGTCCTTGTTCCTCGCCGGCGTCGACGAGCAGTTCGAGCAGAACGACGACCTGGTCGAGGCGATCCGAGGAGCCGCACGCGACGTCCTCGAGATGGCGCGCACCAACCCGCTCCTGCGGTCGATCCTGTCGGCCTCGCACGGCGCCGGCTCCGACCTGCTGCCGCTGCTGACCACCCAGTCGGAGATGCTGCTGGAGACCGCCACCGGCGTGATCCGTGCCCACCTCGAGCGCCACGACCTGCCGCTGGAGCCGAAGCAGCTCGACGTCGGCATCGAGATGGTGGTCCGCCTCGTGCTCAGCCACGTCATGCAGCCCTCGCAGGCACCTGCCCGCACCGCCGATGACATCGCCTGGCTGGCCGGGCGGGTGCTTCAGGCGGGGGACTAGGCCTCGAGGCTCAGGCCCTCGTCCTCGTCACCCTCGTCGGGAGCCTGGGCCAGTGGGTTGTCATCCGTGGGCTGCAGGTCCTCGGGCAGCTGCTCGTCGCTGATCCCTTCCCGCTCGGCGGCGTCGTCGGGGGTGCTGGCGTCGTCGTTCCCGTTCTTGCTCATACCCCGAACCTAACCCTTGCCCCGCGGTTAGCATGGCGGCCACGGGAGGAGAGTCCATGCGCATGTGCACGTCGCGGTTTCGGGCCGCCCTCTCCTCCGCGGTCGTCGTCGCCGCCCTCGCCGTGGTCGCCGGCTGTGGCCAGGCGCAGGTCGAGACCGCCGACCGCACCAGCGCTGCCGCTGCCAGCACCACTCCGTCGGCGGTGTCATCGGCGGTGCCCTCGGCGACGGCCTCCGCGACAGCGACAGCGACGGCGACGGCGACACCCACCATGTCCGAGGTCGCGATGGTCGCGCCGGCCGCGCTTCGCAAGCCGACCCTCACGCCCGACCTGCTCGTCTACTCCCGTGGCCGGCTTCCCGCGAGCACGGTCCGGGCGGTGAGCAGGGTTCCCGGCGTGAAGACGGTGGAGACGTTCTCGCTCGCGCAGTTCTTCGCCGAGGAACGGAGCATCACCTACGCAGCAGTCGACCCGCGCACCTTCCGGCGCTACACGCCTTCGACCTCGGCGCAGACACTCGCGGTCTGGAAACGGGTTGCGGGCGGCGAGATGGCGATCGCACCCGCGCTCGGCCGCAAGATCCAGGACGCCAAGGGCTACGTGCGGATGGGCAACGACACCGGCTCGCCGAAGGTGCACATCGGAGCGTACGCCGACATGGTGCCCCGGCTCCCCGGCACGCCGCCGTACATCGACGCCGTCGTCAACGAACGCTGGGCGAAGCGGCTGAAGATGAAGCAGGGCAACGCGATGCTGGTCTCCATCGGTGACAACGCACCGCGGCCGGTGCAGAAGAAGCTGCAGAAGCTCCTCGGCTCGTCCACCAGCGTGCGCATCCTCGGCGTCGACCTCGACATCCACACCACCCAGACCGCGGTGCTCACCGGTGGCTCGGTGTCCGACGCCCTCGGCACGCTGAGCTACACGGCCAACCGCAACGGGACGGTCAACCCGGACCCGGCCTGGGTCGCCCGCTACATCCGCAGCGAGAGCGTGCCGATCCTCGGTCGTGTCACCTGCAACAAGGTGATGCTGCCCGAGCTACGAGCCGCGCTGACGGAGATCGTCGACCGTGGCCTGGCGAACAAGATCCACGTCGGGGAGTATGGCGGCTGCTTCGTGCCACGGTTCATCGCGGGCACCTCGTCGCTGTCCTTCCACACGTTCGGCACAGCCATCGACATCAACGTGCCCGGCAACCAGCGGGGCACGAGCGGCCAGATCGACCGGACCGTGGTGTCGATCTTCGAGCACTGGGGATTCCAGTGGGGCGGCGCCTGGCACTACACCGACCCCATGCACTTCGAGCTGCACCGGATCGTCGCCGCCCGCTGAGCTCCACGGCGGGGGTCAGGGGCAGGATGGGCGCATGCGCGCCGCCCTGGTCACCCGGCTCGACGGACCCTCCGCCGTCGAGGTCACGGACGTCCCTGCCACTGCTGCCGCCGACGGGCAGGTGCTGGTCGACGTCCGCGCGGTCGGGATCTCGTTCCCCGACCTGCTGCTGAGCAAGGGCGAGTACCAGGTCAGGCCCGACCTCCCGTTCCCGCTCGGCGTCGACTTCGCCGGCGTCGTCCGGGAGGCGCCGGAGGGCTCCGGGTTCGGCTCCGGCGACCGGGTCGCCTGCGTCCTGCCGTACGGCGGCGCGATGGAGACCGTGGCCGTCCACCCGGAAGGGGTCTTCCCGCTGCCCGACGCACTGACGTTCGATCAGGGCGCCGCGATCCCGATGAACTACCTCACCGCGCACTTCGCGCTCGCCGAGCGGGCCGGGCTCCGCGAGGGCGAGACGGTGCTCGTGCACGGCGGTGCCGGTGGGGTCGGCACCGCGACCATCCAGGTCGCCAAGGGGTACGGCGCGCGCACCATCGCGGTGGTCTCGACCGCGGAGAAGGCGGCGGTCGCCACTCGCGCCGGCGCCGACGAGACGGTGCTGGTCGACGGCTTCCGAGACGCGGTCCGGGAGCTGACCGGCGGCGCCGGTGTCGACGTGGTGGTGGACGTGGTCGGCGGCGACCTGATGACCGACTCCCTGCGGTCGCTCGGCACGCTCGGCCGGCTGCTCGTGGTCGGCTTCACCGGCGGCACGATCCCGGAGGTCAGGGTCAACCGGCTGCTCCTCAACAACGTCGACGTGCGCGGCGTCGGGTGGGGCGCCTACGCGATGGCGCGACCGGGCTACATGCGCAGCCAGTGGGACGCGCTGCTCCCGATGATGACCTCGGGCGTGATCGCTCCGCCGATCGGCGACCTGCGGCCGGTCGAGGAGATCGCCGACGCGCTCACGGAGATGGACGAGCGGCGGACGCTCGGGAAGACGGTGCTGAGGTTCTAGAGGAGGTCGGCGTACTCCGGGTGCTCCTCGAGGAACGACTTGTAGAACGGGCACACCGGGCGCACCGTGAGCCCCTTGCTGCGCACGTCGTCCAGGGACTGCTGCACGATCTGGCTGCCGATGCCGAGGCCGGAGTAGGCGTCGTCGACCTCGGTGTGAAGGAAGGCGATCAGGCCGTCGATCCGCTCGTAGACCGCGAACCCGGCCACCTTCTCGTCCACGACCGCCTCGTAGCGGCTCTGGTCGGGGTTGTCGCGTACCTCGATGTCACCCGGAGTCTCGCTCATGCGCCCACTCTGGCATGCGGAAGGCCCGTATACATTTCCCCCCGTGACGATCCTCGACGACGCCAGGTCCGGCATGAACCCGGACATCCGCCCCCAGGACGACCTGTTCGGCCATGTCAACGGCACCTGGCTGGAGACCACGGAGATCCCGCAGGACCGCTCCTCGTGGGGACCGTTCGTGGAGCTCGCCGAGGGCGTCGAGGCGAACGTCCGGGAGATCATCGAGGCCTGCGCGCGCGGCGAGGGTGACTCCGACGAGGAGCGCAAGATCGGCGAGGTCTACACCAGCTTCATGGACGAGGAGCGGATCGAGAGCCTCGGTGCCGAGCCGTTGACGCCGCTCTTCGACGAGATCGCCGCTATCACCGGCAAGGACCAGCTCGCCGCGTTCATCGGCGGCTACGAGCGGCGCGCCGGCGGTGGCCTGTTCGGCGTCTACGTCGACATCGACTCCCGCAACTCCGAGCGCTACCTGATGAACCTCACCCAGGGCGGCCTCGGGCTTCCTGACGAGTCCTACTACCGCGACGACAAGTTCGCGGAGATCCGCGAGAAGTACGTCGGCTACGTGCAGCGGCTCCTCGAGCTCGCCGGCCGTGCGGACGCGCAACGGGTGGCCCGCGGCGTGCTCGAGCTGGAGACCCGGATCGCGAAGGGCCACTGGGAGCGACACGAGACGCGCGACGTCCAGCGCACCTACAACCTGACCACCCACGCCGAGCTGCGCACCCTGCTGCCGGCATTCGACTGGTCGGCGTACGCCGAGGCGGTCAGCGGCAGCGACCGGGCGTTCGGTGACTCGCTGGTCGCAGAGGTCGTGGTGCGTCAGCCGTCGTTCTTCACACACCTGCAGGACGTGCTCACCGAGACACCGCTCGCGGCGTTCAAGGAGCTGCTGGTGGTCAAGGTGCTCCGCAACTCGGCCGGCTACCTCTCCAGCGACTTCGTCGAGACCAACTTCGACTTCTACGGCCGCACCCTCAACGGCACCCCGGAGCTGCGGGCCCGCTGGAAGCGCGGCATCTCCTTCGTGGAGGGCACGCTCGGCGAGGCCGTGAGCAAGCGGTACGTCGAGCGGCACTTCCCGCCGGAGTCGAAGGCGATGATGGACGAGCTCGTCGCCAACCTCCTCGAGGCCTACCGGCGCAGCATCACCGGCCTGGACTGGATGAGCGAGCAGACCAAGCAGCGCGCGTTCGACAAGCTCGACACGTTCAAGCCCAAGATCGGCTACCCCGACACCTGGCGTGACTACTCGACGCTGGAGGTCAGCGCCGACGACCTGCTCGGCAACCTGCTCGCGTCGGCGGCGTTCGAGACCGACCGCGAGCTGCGCAAGATCGGCGCGCCGGTCGACCGCGACGAATGGCTGATGCTTGCGCACCACGTCAACGCCTACTACAAGCCGACCACCAACGAGATCTGCTTCCCGGCCGGCATCCTGCAGCGGCCCTTCTTCGCCCCGGACGCCCGGGCGGCCGAGAACTACGGCGGCATCGGCGCCGTGATCGGTCACGAGATCGGGCATGGCTTCGACGACCAGGGCGCACAGTACGACGGCGCCGGCAACCTCAACGACTGGTGGACCGCCGACGACAAGGCGGCGTTCGAGGTGAAGTCGAAGGCGCTGATCGCGCAGTACGACGCGTTCGAGCCCCGCAACCTCCCCGGCGAGCACGTCAACGGCGCGCTGACCGTCGGCGAGAACATCGGCGACCTCGGGGGGCTCACCATCGCGCACAAGGCCTACGCGATCGCGCTCGAGAACGCCCCTGAGGCGGTCGAAGGCGCTGACGCTGGGTCGGGTGAGGGGGCGGCACAGCCGACCGGCAGCCAGCGGCTGTTCATGAACTGGGCCTACTGCTGGCGCACCAAGCGCCGCAAGGAGCAGGAGCTCCAGCTGCTCACCATCGACCCGCACAGCCCGGCCGAGTTCCGCGCCAACATCGTGCGCAACCTCGACGAGTTCCACCAGGCGTTCGGCACGACCCAGGACGACGGCCTGTGGCTCGCCCCCGAGGAGCGCGTCCGGATCTGGTGAGGCGGGACTCCTCGCAGCGTCTGTCGGTGAGCTGTCGGGTGGCCGCGCTACGTTCGCCCCCGTGAGCTTCGTGCCGTTGCAGGGTCCGGCGACCCTGACCGTGACGCATCCGCCACGCGACAGCGAGGTCGAGTTCACGGGCGGAGCGGGCGGTGCGCGCGACCGGGTGGTGCGGCTCCCGATGCGCGGCGCGATCCCGGTGCTCAGCCGCGCGCTCCGGGCCGACGACGCACACCCCTCGGTGGGGCTGCTCGGCGGTGCCACGGTGCTGGCGCTCAAGCTGGTGGCCGCCGGCCGGATCCGGGTGTGCGAGTCCGGCGATGCCTGGCAGGTGGGTCCGCTCACCGGCGACGACACCGACGCCGTACGCCGGCTGGCGCAGGCGCGTGCCTTCGACGGGGTCGACCCGGCGGAGGCCGAGGCCCGGATCCGGGGCCTGCTCGACGCCGTGGCCGACACGATGACCCGCACCCCGGCGCGGGTCCAGCCGCAGCGCCGGCCGGTCAGCCACGCCACCTCCGGCGCCGACCTGCCCGCCGATCTGCCCGGCGACGTGGTGGTCAGCCTGCGGGTCGAAGCCCCCGCCGAGCAGCTCGCCGACGGCCTGCTCACGGTCGTGCTGCAGGTGCACGACCGCGACGATCCCGGCCACGTCACCGACGCGGCCACGCTGTGGGAGGGGTCCGGCCACGGCTTCTCGCGCCGGGCACGGCTGAGCGCCGTCACCGAGCTGCGCCGGGCCGCCGTCGCCTGGCCGACGCTCGGGCGGCTGCTCCGCGAGCCGGTGCCCGACCGCATCGTGCTCGCCGGCGACGAGCTCGGCGATCTGCTCGAGCACGGTGTGGGTGCGCTGCTCGCGATCGGTGTCGACGTCTTCTGGCCGCGCGGGCTCCAGGCCCAGCTCGAACCGCGGGCTGAGGTCGAGCAGGTGCGCGGGGACGACGCTCCGCTGATGACCGGCCTGTTCGGCCCGGAGGCGATGTTCGCGTTCGACTGGCGGCTGGCCTTGGGCACCAGTCCGCTGTCCGACGCCGAGATGGCGTCACTGGCGGCGGCTACGACGCCGATCATCCGGCTCCGTGACAACTGGGTCGTGATCGACCCGGCGCTGGCGCGCAAGGCCCGCAAGCGGGTCTCGACGGGTTCGGCCACCGGCACCTGGAAACCGGTCCCGCCGGTGGCCGCGCTGCGCGCCTCGCTCACCGGCGTGCTCGACATCGGCGGTGAGGAGATCCGGGTGCACCCGGGAGCCTCGCTGCTCAAGGTGCGCGACCGCGTGGTCGACGCGTCCACCGTTGCCCCGCTCGATCCGCCCCCCGGGCTGAAGGCGACGCTCCGCGACTACCAGCTCCGGGGCGTGACCTGGCTGGCCGAGCTGACCGGCGCCGGGCTCGGCGCCTGCCTCGCAGACGACATGGGACTCGGCAAGACGGTCACCCTGATCGCGCTGCACCTGCACCGTCGCGACCGAAAGCTCGCGTCGGGGCCGACACTGGTGGTCTGCCCGGCGTCGCTGCTCGGCAACTGGGAAGCCGAGATCCGGCGGTTCGCCCCGGGCGTCGCGGTCCGGCGGTTCCATGGGTCGTCGCGCGACCTCGGGGTCTCGACAAGCTCGACCACCGGGGCCGGCTCGGCCGGCGACGAGGGGTTCGTGCTCACGACGTACGGCACGATGCGCCGCGACCACGAGACGCTGGCAACGGTGCCCTGGGACCTGGTGGTCGCCGACGAGGCTCAGCACATCAAGAACGCCACCTCCTCCACCGCGCGCAACCTGCGCGCGATCGGCTCGCGGGCGCGGGTCGCGCTCACCGGCACGCCGGTGGAGAACGACCTCACCGAGCTCTGGGCGATCCTCGACTGGGCCACGCCCGGGCTGCTCGGCTCGCGCGCGGCGTTCCGCAAGGTGTGGGCCGCGCCGATCGAGTCGGGGGAGGACCCGGCCAAGTCGCGCCAGTTCGCGCAGCTGGTCGAGCCGTTCCTGATGCGGCGACGCAAGTCCGACCCCGGCATCGCGCCCGAGCTGCCGCCGAAGACCGAGACCGACCAGGTGGTCGGCCTGACCCGGGAGCAGGTGGTCCTCTACGAGGCCCTGGTCCGGGAGTCGATGGAGCGGATCGAGCACGCCGACGAGGCAACCCGGCGCGGCCTCGTGCTCGCCCTCCTCACCGGCCTGAAGCAGATCTGCAACCACCCCGCGCACTACCTGAGACAGGCGGCGGGCCGGCTGCCTGGGCGCTCGGAGAAGCTCGAGCTGCTCGACGAGCTGCTCGGCACGATCCTGGCCGAGGGCGGCTCGGTCCTGCTCTTCACGCAGTACGTCGCGATGGCCCGGCTGCTCGAACGGCACCTCGCCGACGTCGGCATCGGCACCCTGTTCCTGCACGGCGGCACCCCGGTGCGCGCCCGCGAGCAGATGGTCGCCTCGTTCCAGGCCGGCGAGGCCCCGGTCTTCCTGCTGTCGCTCAAGGCGGGCGGCACCGGGCTCAACCTGACCCGGGCCGACCACGTGATCCACGTCGACCGTTGGTGGAACCCCGCCGTCGAGGACCAGGCCACCGACCGTGCCTACCGGATCGGCCAGACCCGCCCGGTGCAGGTGCACCGGCTGGTCACCGAGGGCACCATCGAGCAGAAGATCGGTGAGCTGCTGGCCCGCAAGCGCGCCCTCGCCGAGTCCGTGCTCGGGTCCGGCGAGGCCGCGCTCACCGAGCTGTCCGACAGCGAGCTCCGTGACCTGGTGTCCCTGCGGGCGCCTGATGCCTGACCCCACCATCGTCCCCCGCCGGCCGCGTGTGCGCGGCGCTGCACCGCGCAGCGCCACCTGGTGGGGACGCGCGTTCGTGCGCACCTTCGAGGAGACCGCGTACGACGAGTCCGACCTCCTCGCCGGACGTGCCCTCGCCCGCTCCGGCAGGCTCGGCGCGATCATGGTGCTGCGTTCGATGGCCTCGGCCGTCGTCGATCCCGGCACCGACCGCGCGGTGATGGCGCAGGCCAAGGTCGCCTCGCTGCCGGACGAGGCCTGGGCCACCTTCGTCGACGAGGCGGCGCGCGAGTCGGGCCACGTGGCCGCCCTCGAGGCCGGCGACCTACCGGCTGCGCTCGTGGAGGACGCCGACCAGGCCGGCGTGGAGATCCTCCCCAGCTCGGGCGAGATCGAGACCGCCTGCGAGTGCGACGCGTGGGTCCAGCCCTGCGAGCACGCGCTGGCGCTGCTTTACCAGCTGGCCTGGCAGCTGGACGCCGATCCCTACGTTCTCACCCTGCTCCGCGGCCATCCCCGCGAGTGGATCCTCGACGAGATCGAGTCCCGCCTGGTCGCCGGGCGCGGACCGGCCGAGCGGGACGACGCCATGCAGCGGGCCGCGCTGCTCCTGTCATTGGTGGAGCACGCTCCCGCGGGGCACGGCCTCGCGGACTCCTCCGTGGCGGCCTACGACGAGGCCGTCGCGCAGCTGTTGGACCCGGAGGACTGACGCCGACTCCGGCCTACCAGGCCTCGCCCGGCCGCATCCCGCAGATGAGGCTTCCGTCCAGGTCCACCGCGGCCGCGGCCGGGAGCACGTAGATCCATCCGTCCTCGTCCGGGGTTCGCACCGGACCGGTGGCGGTCAGGGCCCAGGTCTCCCCCCGCCACCGTCGCCAGCCCCGGCCGCGGTAGAACGGCACGGCCACCTCGGTCGCCCCCAGCGCGCCGAGGTCGTAGGCCCCGCGGATGATCCGCTCCAGCTCGGCCATCATCCCGGCGCCGTGCCCGCGCCCCCGCCGGTCCTCGCGCACGGCGACGCCCTCGACGTACCCGGCCCGCAGCGCCCGGTCACCGTGCAGCAGCCGGCGCATCACCACACTCGCGTGCCCCACCAGCTCGCCCTCGTCGTAGGCCAGGGCGTGCATGCCGCCGACGCAGTGCTCCCAGTCCTCGTCGGTCATCGCGTCGTCGCCGGTGAACACCTGGAACAGCAGCGACCGCGCCTGCTCGAGCGTCGTCTCGTCGAGGTCAGCCGTGTGCGCGACCCTGATCCCGCTCATGGGTGCAGCCAAGCACGGGCCCGGTCAGGCGAGGAGCGCGGCACGGCCCATCGTCATCAGCAGGCCGTGCATCTCCACGTCCTCCAGGAACGCGCTGTGCGGCGTCGAGTTGAGCAGCCCGAACGTCGCGTGCACGCGGGCCCGCGCCTCCGGTGCCCGCAGGTCCAGCCGCAGCCGGCGCAGCGCCCGCACCCAGATCTCGACGTACTTCCGCTGCAGCTCCCGCACCTGCTCACGTGCGTCGTCCGGCAATGAGGACCAGTCCCGGTCCTGCACCACGATCAGCTCGCGGTGCGTCACCGCGAACGAGACGTGCCAGTCCAGCAGCGCCCGCATCGTGTCCTCGCCTCCGGACGCGCGGCGCACCCGGCGCCGCCCCTCGTCGAGAAGCTCCTCGCTGATCTGCACGAGCATCTCGGCGAGGATCGCCTCCTTGCCGCTGAAGTGCTTGTACAGCGCCGGCCCGGAGATCCCGCAGGCCGCCCCGAGCTCCACGATCGACACGCCGTGGAACCCGCGCGCGGCGAACAGCTCCGCGGCCGCCTGGAGGATCTCGTCGCGCCGGGTCACGACGATCAGGTTAGCGCTCGTTAACGTGCAGCCGACGCCATGACCACCCCGCAGAGGTCCCGCGCACAGGCCCGCAGAACTGTTGGCAGCACACATGTGCTGCCAAAGCCGGAGTGGACGTCGGCGCTGACCTGTGGAGGACGCCACGAGCAGGCGCGCCTCGGTGCCACCCTGGCGGTGACGATGCGCCGAGTGGCGGCCGCAGCAGGTCTGTCTCTCGGAGCGTTGCGGGAGAACTGGCCGACCCGCGAGATGCTCCTGGACCTGACCGTCGGCTACGCGATCGGGCAACGCGAGGACCGTTTCCGGACCGCTCTGTTCTCCCGGCGCATTCGGGACGCAACGTTCCTCTCCCGAGGCCTCCTGCCGCTCGACCGCGATGCCGTGCTCCTCGACCGCTCATACGCGGTGCTCGACCGATCCCCGGGACTGAGCTCGAGGTCGCTGCGTGCCCTCGGCCTGCAACGACGCGGACGACGCATGCAGTGCGCCGCAACTGTCGTGGAGACGCTTGGCCGAGAACCGGACGACCTCGACACCCTGGCCGCCTGGCTGCATGCGACGGTCGAAGGTCTGACCGACGACCTGTGCCGGCTGGACCAACCGATGTCTGCCGGCCTGGCGGTGTCGCTGCTGCATGAGACGGTCGAGATCGTCGTGGGCCGCGCTGGCCATCGCGCGTCCTGACCGCGCCGGGTAGCATGGTTAGCGATCGTTAACCACTCCTTCTGAGAGGCTCGTGCGTATGGCAGCGGAGATGAAGGAGCTCGTCGACGACCTGCGAGCGCGACTGGCGGTCGTCAGGCAGGGCGGGTCCGAGGCCGCGCGGAAGAAGCACACCGACCGCGGCAAGCTCCTCGCGCGGGACCGGGTGGACGCGCTGCTCGACCCCGGGAGCCCGTTCCTGGAGCTGAGCGCGCTGGCCGCGACCGGGATGTACGAGGACGCGGTGCCGAGCGCGGGGATCGTGACCGGGGTCGGCCTGATCAGTGGCCGTACCTGCGTCGTGGTCGCCAACGACGCCACGGTCAAGGGCGGCACCTACTACCCGATCACGGTCAAGAAGCACCTCCGGGCGCAGGAGGTGGCGCGGGCAAACAAGCTGCCGTGCGTCTACCTCGTCGACTCCGGCGGTGCTTTCCTACCGATGCAGGACGAGGTGTTCCCGGACCGGACGCACTTCGGCCGGATCTTCTACAACCAGGCCACGATGTCCGGCGAGGGCATCCCGCAGGTTGCCGCGGTGATGGGTTCGTGCACGGCCGGCGGGGCGTACGTCCCGGCGATGTCCGACGAGACCGTGATCGTCAAGGAGCAGGGCACGATCTTCCTCGGCGGGCCGCCGCTGGTGAAGGCGGCCACGGGCGAGGTGGTGACCGCGGAGGAGCTCGGTGGCGGTGACGTCCACGCCCGCAAGTCCGGGGTCGTGGACCACCTCGCCGAGGACGACGCCCATGCGTTGGCGATCGTCCGCTCGATCGTGTCGACGTTGCCCGAGCCGGAGGTCTCGACATGCTCGACCGCCGGTGGCGTGGAGGAGCCCGCGGTCGACCCGCACACGCTGTACGACGTCGTCCCCACCGACACACGGACGCCCTACGACGTCCGTGAGGTGATCACGCGGGTGGTCGACGGCAGTCACTTCCACGAGTTCAAGAAGCTCTACGGCGAGACGCTCGTGTGCGGCTTCGCCAAGGTCTGGGGGCACCAGGTCGGGATCATCGCCAACAACGGGATCCTGTTCAGCGAGTCGGCGCTCAAGGGTGCCCACTTCATCGAGCTGTGCAACCAGCGACGCATCCCGCTGGTGTTCCTGCAGAACATCACCGGCTTCATGGTCGGCAAGGAGTACGAGACCGGCGGGATCGCCCGCGACGGCGCCAAGCTCGTGACCGCCGTGGCCTGCAGCGTCGTGCCCAAGTTCACGGTCGTGATCGGCGGCTCGTTCGGTGCCGGCAACTACGGCATGTGCGGCCGCGCGTACGACCCCCGCTTCCTGTGGATGTGGCCCAACGCCCGGATCTCCGTCATGGGCGGCGAGCAGGCCGCCTCCGTCCTTGCCACCGTCCGCCGCGACGCTCTGCAGGCGAAGGCGGGCTCGGACGCGGGCGAGGTGTGGTCGGCCGAGGAAGAGGAGGCGTTCAAGGCCCCGATCCGGGACCAGTACGAGCACCAGGGTTCGCCGTACTACTCGACCGCCCGGCTCTGGGACGACGGCGTGATCGACCCGCTCGAGACCCGCCGGGTGCTCGGGATGGGCCTCGCCGCCGTTGCGCACGCCCCGATCCCCGAGCCGTCCTACGGCATCTTCCGGATGTGAGGGCCATGAAGACCCTGCTCATCGCCAACCGTGGCGAGATCGCCATTCGGGTGATCCGCACCGCCCGCACTCTCGGCATCCACACGGTCGCGATCCACACCGAGATCGACGCGTCCGCACCACACGCCCGCGAGGCCGACGCCGCGCTCCGGGTCACCAGCTACCTCGACATCGACGGGGTCGTCGCCGCAGCGCGTGACTGCGGTGCCGACGCGGTGCACCCCGGCTACGGCTTCCTCTCCGAGCGCCCCGCGTTCGCCCGCCGGCTCGAGGACGAGGGCATCGCGCTGGTCGGCCCGTCCGCCGACGTGATGGACAAGATGGGACGCAAGGACGCCGCCCGCGAGATCGCGGTGGCGGCCGGCGTGCCTGTGATCCCGTCCTACCCGTTGCTCGAGCCCTCCCCGTCGGTCGAGCCCTCCCCGTCGGTCGAGCCCTCCCCGTTGGTCGAGCCTGTCGAGACCATGCCCTTCCCCGTCCTGGTCAAGGCCGCCGCCGGTGGCGGCGGCAAGGGCATGCGCATCGTGCGCCGGGCCGAGGACTTCGACGAGTCGGTCGCGGCGGCCAAGCGCGAGGCGCTGTCGGCGTTCGGCGACGACACCATGCTCGTCGAGAAGTACGTCGAGCACGGCCGCCACATCGAGGTGCAGGTCCTCGCGGACGGCTACGGCAACGTCGTGCACCTCCACGAGCGGGACTGCTCGACCCAGCGCCGGCACCAGAAGGTGCTCGAGGAGGCGCCGGCGCCGACGATCAGCGACGCCGTCCGCCGCCTGGTCACCGACAGCGCGGTCGCGCTGGCCCGCGAGGTCGGCTACACCAACGCCGGCACCGTGGAGTTCCTGCTCGACACCGAGACCGACGAGGCCTACTTCCTGGAGATGAACACCCGGCTCCAGGTCGAGCACCCGGTCACCGAGGCGATCACCGGCATCGACCTCGTGCAGGCCCAGCTCGACGTCGCGGCCGGCGAGCCGCTGCCGTTCCGCCAGGACGACATCACCGTGACCGGCCACGCCATCGAGG